>Ga0272442_10000040_pt1 | contig 193806 bp, 162 predicted proteins | sample SSMForm2O_FD_200262 | JGI IMG/M metagenome (GOLD analysis project Ga0272442, IMG submission 200262) | Marine sediment archaeal communities from Little Sippewissett salt marsh, Falmouth, MA, United States - SSM-Form-2O | ecosystem: Environmental > Aquatic > Marine > Wetlands > Sediment ...
CTGGCAGGTGTCCACGCCGTCGCAGAACACGCCGTTGGGGCAGGGCGTGTCGTCGGGCTTGCTCGACCAGGCCGCGGGGTCGTCGGCGTGCCAGCAGCGCTGGCACTCGTTGCCCGGGTTCTCGAAGTCGTCCGCGTAGCAGGCGCCGCCGATCAGGCACTCGCCGGCCTTGACCGGGTTGTCGCAGGTGTCGCTGGCCTCGATGCAGTCGTCGTCGGTGCAGGCGTACGCGTCCACGCAGGGGTTGCCCGGGTGGTCGCACACGCCGCCCTCGCAGGTGTCGATCCCGTCGCAGAAGGTGTCGTTGTCGCAGTCGCCGTCGACCAGGCACTCCACGCACTGATCGTCCGACTCGCGGCACATCTGACCGGGACAGGGATCCGCACCCGGGAGGCAGGCCCCGCCTGCGTCGCAGGTCTCCTCGCCGTCGCAGTAGTCCCCGTTGTCGCAGTCCTCGTCCACCAGGCAGTTCACGCACTGCTCGTCCAGCTCCCGGCAGGCCAGGCCCGGGCAGGGATCCACGCCGGCCTGGCAGTCGCCGCTCGCGTCGCAGGTCTCGGCGCCGTCGCAGAAGGTGTCGTTGTCGCAGTCGCCGTCGGCCAGGCATTCCACGCACAGATCGTCGAGCTCGCGGCACATCGAGCCCGGACAGGGATCTGCGCCGGCCTGGCAATCGCCGTTCGCGTCGCAGGTCTCCTCGCCGTCGCAGAAGTCGCCATTATCGCAGTCGCCGTGTACCAGGCACTCCACGCAGCGGTCGTCGGTCTCGCGGCAGAGCTGCCCGGGGCAGGGATCGGCGCCCGCCACGCATGCCCCGTGGCCGTCGCAGACCTCGGCGCCGTCGCAGAAGTCAGCGTCGGCGCAGGGTGTGCCGTTGCTCTTGTCGGTCCATCCGCGGTCGTCGTCCGCGTGCCGGCAGTGCTGGCACTCGTTGCCCGGATTGGTGTCGGACTCGTCGAAGCAGGCTGCGCCGATCAGGCAGTGGCCGTTCTGCACCGCGTTGACGCAGCTGTCGCCGTCCTCGTCGCACGAGTCGTCGGTGCAGTCGTACGCGTCGGCGCAGTCGCGGCCCGCGTGCTGGCAGACGCCGCCCTGGCAGGTGTCGGCGCCGTTGCAGAACAGGCCGTCATCGCAGGAGGAGCTGTCGCTCCTGTCGGTCCAGCCGCGGTCGTTTGTCGAGTGGCTGCAGTGCTGGCAGGCGTTGGCCGGATTGGTGTCGAACTCGGCGTAGCAGGTCGCGCCGATGAGGCACTGCCCGCTCTTCACCGCGTGCTCGCAGGCGTCGCTGGTCTCGTTGCAGGAGTCGTCGGTGCAGTCGTGCGTGTCGGCGCAGTCCCGCCCGGCGTGCTCGCAGACTCCGGCCTGGCAGGTGTCGGCGCCGTTGCAGAACTGCCCGTCGTCGCAGCCGGCGCCGTTCTCGCGGGGCGTGCGGCGGCAAACACCGAGGTCGCAGGTGTCGTCGGTGCAGGGATTGTCGTCGTTGCACTCGGCGTCGGCCTGGCACTCGTAGCAGTCCTCGTCTTCGAGATCGACCTTACCGTCGCAGTCCTCGTCGTCGCCGCCCTGGCAGCTGCCGTGGCCGGGCGGCCCCTCGGCGCCGGGGTTGGGCACCAGGGTTTGCACGCATTCGTCGATCTCGTCGTCGCAGGTGCCGGCGGTGCAGATGTCGTCATCCTGGCAATCCCGCGTGGATCCGCCGCATACGCCGGCGTTGCACTCGTCGTTGACCGTGCAGAACAGGCCGTCGTTGCACGGCGTGCCGTCGTTCTTCTGCTCGGCCACGCAGGCCCGGCCGTCCTCGTCGCACACGCCGTCGTGACACTCGTCGGCCTCGCTGCTGCAATCCCGCGGCGTGCCGCCGCAGAGGCCTGCGTTGCACTCATCCTCCTCGGTGCACCATTTTTCGTCGTCACAGCCGGTGCCGTCCTGCACCGCGGTGTTGCGGCACTCTCCGGACTGGCAGGAATCGTCGGTGCACTCGTTGTCGTCGTCGCAGTCGGTGTCCGAGGTGCACTCCCGGCAGTCGGTATCGTCGAGATCGACCGCCCGGTCGCAGTCGTCATCGGCCCCGTTGGAGCAGTTGGCGTGGCCGGCAGGCCCCTCGGCGCCTGGCTTTGGCACGAGAGTCTCGGTGCAGGTGTTGAGCTCCTCGTCGCATCCATTGTCGGTGCAGGGGTCGTCGTCGTCGCAGTCACGCTCGCCGCCGGAGCAGATCCCGGAGAGGCACTTGTCGCCCACGGTGCAGAACAGCCCGTCCTCGCAGCCGGTGCCGTCGGTCTTCTCGCGGGCCACGCAGCGGTCCTCGTCCTCGAGGCAGGTCCCGTCGTGACACGCGTCGGCGACCTCGCTGCAGAGCCGCGCCTCGCCCGTGCAAACGCCATCGAGGCACTGCTCCCGTACGGTGCAGAACTGACCGTCGTCGCAGTGCGTGCCGTTGTCCTTCAGGGAGTTCTGGCAGACGAAGGCCACGCAGTAGTCAGCGGTGCAAGGATTCGTGTCGTCGCAGTCGCCGTCCGCGGTGCACTCGATGCAGTTGGGGTCTGCGTCGTCGGCTGCGCCGTCGCAGTCGTTGTCGATGCCGTCGTTGCAGGTCGGGTCGCCCGGCGGTCCCTCGGCGCCCGGCCGCGGCACGGTGACGTGCTCGCAGAGGCCCTGATCGCCCGCGCCCTCACGGCAGTAGTCCTGAGTGCACAGCTCGTCATCGTCGGCGCAGTCACGGGCCTGACCGACGCACACGCCGTCCTGGCAGGCGTCGCCTACCGTGCACCACAGGCCGTCCGAGCACTCGTCGCCGTTCTTCACCGGCGTGGGCCCGCACTCGCCGGTTTCCGCGTCGCAGACACCGACCTGGCAGGTGCCGTCGTACGCCGAGCAGTCCTTGTCGCTCCCCCGGCACTCGCCGGCCACGCAGCGATCCTCGGCCGTGCAGCGGTCTCCGTCCGAGCAGCGGGTGTCATCCGGGAAGTTGTCCCAGTGGCATTCCTCCTCGATGCAGAGGTCGATCGTGCAGGGGTTGTCGTCGTCGCAGTCGCGGCCCGTCCGGCACTCCGGGCAGCCCTCGTCGATCTCGCCATCGCAGTCGTCGTCGACCCCGTTACCACAGATCTCCTCCGAGGGCTGGCAGACCCACACCAGTTCCACGGTGACGTCGACCGCACCATCGCCGGCCACGCTGGCGACGGCACAGCCGCGCAGCAGGGTGCCGCCCTGCGCGCCGATCGCCTCCACGAAGAACAGGTGGTTGCCGAGCGGGATCTTGCCCAGCCCGGGCGTCGGGCCGACAACCGGGTACGGGATGTGGATCTGCCTGACCGGCTGTAGCTTCTGATGGTCGGTCGATACCGAGCCGTCGACCAGCGCCTCGCAGGACGGGCCGTGGCTCCTCAAGACCCAGACCTCCAGCGAGGAGACCAGGACCTTGGCGTTCTCGTCCGGGAAGAGGATGTGGAGGCGGGCGTTTCCGTCCGGCTGGCAGCCGAGCGCCAGGAGGACTATGAGCAGAGTGAGCCCGCGCGCTTGCCTCATGCTGGACGACCCTCGTGTCAACTATCCATTATCCCCCTCCCCACGCAGGGGCGCAAGTCCGTGCGCGCGTGCGAGCGCGATACCCCCGAGGTTGCGCCCCCGGGTGCTGATCCGCTAGCCTCGCGGCCCAGGAGGCAACATGGCGCGTCCGCCGATCGTCTGCGTCTGCGGCAAGAAGAACAGCGGCAAGACCACCTTGCTCGAGAAGCTGATCGCCGCACTCACCCGTCGAGGTCTCGCGGTGGCCACGATCAAGCATGATCGCCACGGCTTCGATATCGACCACGAGGGCAAGGACACCTGGCGCCACAAACGCGCCGGCGCGGTGGCCACGCTGATCTCGGGCCCGGACAGGATCGGCTTGGTGCGGGATCTGCCGGACGGTGAGATGAGCCTGGAGCAGATTTGTGGGCTGCTCGGTGACGGGATCGAGCTGGTGCTGGCCGAGGGCTTCAAGCGCTCGGCGCTGCCCAAGGTCGAGGTGGTGCGGGCCGAGCGCAGCCGCGAGGCGATATGCGGTCCGGACGACCAGCTGCTGGCCCTGGTCACCGATGTCGAGGGACTCGATCTCGGCGTGCCGCGCTTCGGCCTCGACGAGGTCGAGCCCCTGGCCGATCTGCTCGCCGCGCGGGCGGGGGAGCGAGGGTGAAGATCTCCGGCGCGGTGCTCGCCGGCGGCGCCAGCCGCCGCATGGGTCGGGACAAGGCGCGGATCGAGGTCGGCGGGCTGACCCTGCTCGAGCGCGGCCTGAACGCACTGGCGCCGCTGTGCGACGAGCTGATGGTGGTGGCGCGTGAGCCAGAGCCGTACCGCGTTCTGGCCGGTGTGCGAGCCCGTCCCGTGGCCGATCGCTTCCCGGCCGGCGGGGCGCTCGCCGGGCTGCACGCCGCGGTGGACGGTGCGGCGCACTCCGCCTGTCTGGTGCTCGCGGTGGACATGCCCGTCGTGCAGCGCGAACTGCTCGCGCTGCTGGCCGCCCGGGCCGGCGAGGCCGACGTCGTGGTGCCGCGCGTGGCCGGGCGCTTCGAGCCGCTATGCGCGGTGTACGGCAAGACCTGCCTGCCGGCGATGCAACGTCAGCTCGAGGCGGCCGAGGACTTCACGATCCTGCGTTTCTACGACGAGGTGAGATTGCTCGAGATCGGCGAAGAGGAACTCCGCGGCGCGGATCCCGAGCTTCGCAGCTTCTTCAATGTGAATCGACCGGAGGATCTGGACCGGCTCTAGGCCGAGCCGTGCTGGTGCTCCCAGCTCTCCATGATCCCGCGGACACCGCGGCGGTTGCGCGCTTCGGCGATCGAGACCGGCAGGAACTCCAGGCCGTGCAATACCCCGTGGCTGCCGCCGGGGGCGGTCCAGCGCACCACCGCGAGGATGCGGTACGCGGCGCCTTCGTCCTCCAGGGGATCGAGGAGGAGCTGCACGGTCAGCCCGCGGTTGATCTCGCTGTCGGTCAGCAGGCACAGGCCGCCGTTGCTCATGTCGAGCACGGGTGCCTCGTGCTGCAGATTGCGAGCGTCGGAAAGCAGGCTGTAGCGGACATGGGTCAGCGGGTGCGACCCGGTTTTATTGCCAACCCGGCGGTATCGTCTGCGGTTCACTTCAGCATCCATCGCGACAACATCACCTCCGAGCAGCCCCCCAGCCACTCGAAACCGCAAATCCTATCGCAGGATAGCAGAATTACGACCAGCAGGCAACGCCTACAACGTCGCCTTGCCCGCGCGGGAGCGGAGCCAGAGCAGGCCGGTCAGCACGGTGCCGGCCGCGGCCACGGCGAGCAGCATCAGGAAGATCGGCAGCAGGTTGCCCTCCTCCACGTCGAGGCGCCGGCTGATCACCAGCTCCTGGACCACCGGTCCGGCCGAGCCCATGCCGTTGATCAGCCCGGCGGCCACCAGCGCGCCTCGCTTGGAGCCGACGTCGATCGCGCCCACACCGGAGATCAGCGAGTCCGGTCCGTACAGGCCGAATCCGGCCAGCCCGAGCGCCAGGGTGAAGAAGGTCAGGCTCTGCGAGCCGAGCCCGTAGAGCAACCCGAAGGAGGCGGTCATCAGCACCAGCATCGCCACCGCGACGAAGGCGCGCCGGCCCTTGAACAGCCGGTCGGTTACGAATCCGGCGAGGATCACGCCGGCGAAGCCGCAGATGTCGAACACCGTCGAGAGGTACCCGGCCTCGTCGCCCTTGATGCTGAAGTTCGCGCGCAGGAAGGTCGTGGTCCAGCTCCACATCGCGTAGCGCAGGAACTTGATGCAGAAGTACACCGCGCCCATCATCAGGATCGTCACCACCACCTGCGACGTCCAGCCCAGCGGCTCGCGGCCGGCCGGCTGGTCCTCGCCGGTGTCGGCCTCTGCCGTTGCGGTGCTCTCCTCCGGCTCCTCCTCCTCGTCCTCCAGCGGCTCGAGGCCCACGCGCTCCGGACGGTCCGGATGCAGCAGCAGCACGAGGAACCAGATCACCAGCAGGACCACGCAGGCTCCGAAGAAGGAGCTGCGCCAGCCCCACAGCCCCAGCAGGAACGCGGCGTACGCGCCCGCGGCCACCGAGCCGAACTGGTAGCAGGTGGACCAGACGCCGAGCACGCTGCCGCGCTGCCGGCGCTTGAACCAGAAGGCCAGGCTGCCGATGCATCCAGGCCAGCCCGTGCCCTGGGCCAGGCCGTTCAGCGCCAGGAACAGCATCACCGTCCAGAAGCTGTTGGAGGCTCCGAAGACGATATTGCAGCCGATCGAGATGCCCATCCCGACCAGCAGCAGCAGCTTGGGACCGAGCTTCCTGCCGAAGAAGGCGCTGGAGAACTGCCCGACCATGTACGCCACGAGGTAGGCGATGCCCAGATCTCCGAGGTCGGAGGCACTGAGGTCGAGCGCGTCCTTGATGTCCGGCTTCACGATGTAGAAGGCCTTGCGGCAGAAGTAGTAGCCGACGTACGCCAGCCAGGTGGCGGCAAAGATCTTGATCTGCCATGGGCGGTAACGCGAGCTGGAGTCCTGGGTCTCGGTCATCTAGCTCTTCTGCCGCGCCGTGGGGAGCACCAGCTTCTCGACCCAGTTGGCGAACTCCTTCTGCCGGATGCCGTCGTCTAGCAGATCGTCGTCGATGCCGAGCTGCCAGCGCAGATCCTTGCGGTCCGGGTGGGCGCAGAGCCGTTCCATGTGGCTCACCAGCGCCTCCAGCTCCGACCGCTCGCGGAAGAACTGCTCCTTCATCAGCTTGGGCTCGCGGGCCACGATCAGCCGCGCCATCTCGTGCAGGTCGTACTCGGGATGATACTGCGTGGCCCAGAAGGTGCCCCGGCCGTGGGTCACGGCCAGCGACTGCACGCCGGTGAAGTTGTTGGTGGCCAGCACCGTACCGCCCGAGGGCACCGAGGTCACCTCGTCGACATGACTGATGAATCCGTCGAAGGCGCCCGGCTTGCCAGCGTAGTACGGGTGCGCCCGGCCCTCGGGCGTGAGGTGGATCTTGCGGGCCACGCCCATCTCCCGACCCCGTGGATTGGCCTTGACCTCACCGCCGGCGGCCACCGCCGCCATCTGCACGCCCCAGCAGGAGCCGGTGCTCGGCACACCCTTCTCGTACGCCTCGCAGGCCAGCGCGATCTGCCTCGTCACGCGCTTGTCCTTGGCGTCGTAGATCGTCAGGTTGCAGCCGGTCCAGATCAGGCCGTGATAGCTCTCCAGCGCCGCGCCGGTGGGCAGCTCCGAGCCCGGATCGCTGGGCAGCATCACGTCGTACTCTGCGTCCGGCAGATAACGCTGCAGCAGCTCGGCGTAGAGCTGCCAGGCGAGCTTCATGCCCGCGGCCTCGAGCTCGTCTCGGCTCTTCTTGGCATATCCGTCAACTATCAGGAACCGCAGCGTGTTCGCCATGCTCACCTCGGAGGCTAACGTGGATTCAGCTCGTGGATCAGGCCGGGCAACCGGGCGTAGTCGTCGAAGGCCGCTTCAGCGCCGGTGGGCTGGCCGGCGTGCCGGTCCCGGGCTGCGGTGCAGAGGACGGCCCGCGCGCCCACCGCATGCGGACCGACCACGTCCTTCTCGGCCCGGTCGCCGACGTGCACCAGCTCCTGGGGCGCCACGACCAGCGCCTCGCAGGCGCGCAGGAACACCGCCGGATCCGGCTTGCTGCGCAGCACCTCGTCGGAGAACACCAGCGCCGCGAACAGGCCGAGCAGGCCCTCGCCGTCGAGCAGCTTGCGCAGCGAGCGGCCCGGGCTGAACACGGTGTCCGAGATCACGGCCAGGTGAAATCCGGCCACGCGGAGATCGTCGAGGGCCTTCTTCGCACCGGGAATCAGCTCCGGGCGCACCTCAAGCTCCATCTCCTCGTGGGCGCGGACCAGCTCGGCCAGCTCGGGCTCGGGGAGCTCGCGCTGCAGGCCGCTGAGCAGCACGGTCAGGCGATCGCGCACGGTCCAGGTCACGTGCTGCTGGTCCCAGACCTTGCGAAAGGCCGCGTCGACCGCGTCGTACGCCGCGTCGACCTTGATCCGTTCGATGCCCTCGTGACGCTCGAGCGCTTCGTGCACCAGCGCCCTTCGGGCCGTGTACTTGTCGGGCAGGCCCTGCGCCCGGCGCTTGGGCTCGTCGCTGTCGTCCACGAACAGCGTGTCCCAGAGGTCGAAGCTGATCGCGCGTATCCTCGGTTCGATCATGGTGCTAGAACGCCTCCGTGAGGATCGTCTCCATGTCCTCGGCCTTGCAGGCTCGCGGATTGCACTGGTGGCAGCCGTCCTGCATCGCTTTTTCCACCAGCGCCTGCATCTGGTCCTCCTGCATGCCCGCGTCCGACAGCCGCGTGGGCAGCTCGAGCGTTTCGAGCAGCCCGCTCAGCGCCCGGGACGCGCCCTCGGCGGTCGCCTCCTCCGCGCCGAGCGCGGTCGCCAGCGCAGCGGCCCGCTCGCCCAAGGCCTCGGCGTTGAAGTGCACCGCGTGCGGCAGGACGATCGCGTTGGCCAGGCCGTGGCTGATGCCCGAGACCGTGGACAGCGGGTGGGCCAGCGAGTGCACTACGCCCAGGCCCTTCTGGAAGGCCACGGCGCCCATGGTCGAGGCCATCAGCATCTGTCGCCGCGCCCGCACGTCGTCGCCGTGCTTCACCGCCCGGGCCAGGTTCGTCGCCACCAGGGCCATGCCCTTGAGCGCGATCGCGTCGGCCATCGGGTGATAGCCCTTCGCGCAGAAGGCCTCGAGGCTGTGCGACAGCGCGTCCATGCCCGTCTCGGCCGTGATCCGCGGCGGCAGACCGTAGGTCAGCTCGGGATCGCAGAGCGCGACCGACGGCATCAGCAACGGCGAGAACAGCACCACCTTGCGCTCGGCGGCGGCCACGGTGATCACCGCCGAGCGGCTGACCTCGGAGCCGGTGCCCGCGGTGGTCGGCACCGCGACGAGCTGGGGCAGGTCGCGGGTGATCTTCTCGTCCCCGCCCAGCAGATCGTCGTACTCCTCGAGCGGCTCGTCGTGGTGGATGCGGAGCTGGATCCCCTTGGCCGCGTCCAGCGGGCTGCCGCCGCCGAGGGCCACGATCGCGTCGGCCTCGTGCTCGTTGAAGGCCCTGGCGCCCTCGTCGACCTGCGCATCGGTCGGGTTGGGCTCGACCTTGTCGAACAGCTCCGGTGACAGACCCGCGTCGCGGAGCAGCTCGATCATGCGGCCCGGGATGTCGGTCCGGGCCAGTCCCCGGTCGGTGACGACCAGGGGCCGGACATGGCCCAGGGCCTTGACCTCGGCGGGCAGGTCGGCCAGCACGCCCTCGCCGAAGACGATCCGCGTCGGAAAGTTGAACCTGTGCTTCTTCGGCTCCATGGCTCTCCCCTCGATCTGTCCTTCTTCAGCCCCGCTCGAAGTAGCGGAGTAGCTCCCAGTCGGTGACCGCACTCTGGTGCGTCGCCAGCTCCAGCTCGGCGAGCCTCAGGTAGTGGCTGACCGCGGCGTCGCCCAGGGCCGAGCGCGCGAACTCGCCCTCGGCCAGGCAGTGGATCGCCTCGCCCAGGCTGCCCGGTACGCGCGCCGTCTCCGGGCTGGCGTACGCGTTGCCCCGCGCCTCGGGCGGCGGCTCGAGCTCCCGCGCTATGCCGTCGAGCCCGGCGGCGAGCAGCGCGGCAAAGGCCAGGTACGGGTTGGCGTCGGCGCCCGGGATGCGGCTCTCCAGCCGATAGCTCTGGCCGTGACCCACCACGCGGAAACCGCAGGTGCGGTTGTCGCGGCCCCAGGCCACGCTCACCGGCGCGAAGCTGGTCGCCTGGTAGCGCTTGTACGAGTTGACATTGGGCGCGGCGAACAGCGCCAGGTGGCGCGCGTGGGTCAGGCAGCCGGCGAGGAAGTGCTCGAATCGCCTCGCCGGACGGTCATTCGCCTCGTCCCAGAAGGCGTTGCGGCCGTCCTCGCCCTGCAGGCTGACGTGGATGTGGCAGGACGAGCCTGCCATCGCCTGGTCGACCTTGGCCATGAAGGTCGCGGCGCGCCCGTGTCGGCCGGCGATGGTCTTCAGGCCCTCCTTGAAGATCAGGTGGCGATCCGCCATCTCGATCGGGCTGCTGTGGCCGAGGTTCATCTCATGCTGCCCGCGGTCCCACTCGCCCTTGCTGCCCTCCACCACGATGCCGGCCTCGTTCATCGCGTTGCGCGCCTCGCGCAGCAGGGCCTCGTCGCGGTCCGTGCCCATCAGATGATAGTCGATGCGGTACGGGGTGCTCGGCGCGAGGTCCCTGAAGCCTCCCGCGGCGAGCTCGTCGTAGCTTCCCTGGAACAGGTAGAACTCCAGCTCCGAGGCCATCTGCACGCCGAAGCCCTGCTCGCGGCAGGCCAGCACCTGGCGCCGCAGGATCTGCCGCGGGCTCTGCTCCACGGGTGTTCCGTCCTCGTGGGCCAGATCGCAGAGCAGCAGCGCGCTCCCCGGATGCCAGGGCAGCGGCTTGAGCGTGACGGGGTCCGGACGCAGCACGAAGTCCCCGTACCCCTGCTCCCAGCTCGCCAGCTCGAAGCCGGGCAGCGGATTGAGGTCGAGATCGGCGGTGAGCAGGTAGTTGCAGGCGTGTACGCCGTGTTCGGGATCGAGCTCGAGGAAGTACTTTGCTGTGAGGCGTTTGCCCATCAGCCGGCCGTGCTGGTCCGGGAAGCCGACCATGATCGTGTCGATGTGCCCCGAGTGGATCAGCGCATCGAGATCGACCTCGGGCGGCGTGCAGCAGGACGTCACCGGCTTGAGTCCTCCCATCCCTCGGCGGTCCACTCCAGGCCCAGCTCGAGCAGCTTGCCCCGGCGCGGGTTGCCGGTGGCCGGATCCCAGCCCATGATCGCGTAGTACTCGTCGAGCATGGCCGGGAAGCGCTCGCGGCTGACGTGCGCGCCCTGCTTCGGTCCGTCGGGCAGCGGCTCGAACACGCGCTCGGCCAGCCGGTCGTGATCGCGGGTGTACCCGCGGCGTGCGTTGAGCTGGCGCATCATGTTGATCCGCCGCTCGCCGGCCCGCATCAGCTCGAAGAAGGTCGCCTGCCAGCCGGTGCAGCAGCGGACCAGCTCCTCGAGATCCTGATAGCTGTACAGGCTGCCCGCGCCCCAGGGGAACTGGCACAGGCAGAGCGTGTCGAGCAGGCTGTAGTACATCTGCGAGAAGGCAGCCATGCGCACCTTGTTCCGGCCGTCCGAGTCCTGCTCGCCGGGCGCGAGCAGGGCCAGGCCCCAGTGCTCCTCGCCGTCCGAGGCGAGCAGCCAGTCGTGTTCCGAGCTCTGGTGGTCCGGGCCGAAGGGGTTGGCCGCGTAGATCACGGCCAGGCTCGGCTTCACCTGGGGCATGTGGATCGCGTAGCCTTGGTTCTTGGTCTGCACGGCAAAGGCGCGCGTCTCCTCGCCGAACTCGGCGATCGCGGCCTCGAAGCCCTCGGCCAGCAGATCACCGATACCGGCGCGTTCGCCGATGCGCGCGATCAGCCAGAACAGGCCCTCGGGCTTGCCGAAACCGAGGTCCTGGCCCTCGGCTGCGCTCCGCGGGATCAGGCCGCGCTCCAGGCCCTCGAAGAGATAGGCCGCGAGTCCGCCGGTGGTGATCGTGTCCAGCCCGTACTGGTTGCACAGCTGGTTGGCGTACGCCACGGCCCGCGGGTCGAAGATCTCGAGGTTGGAGCCGAGCAGGCCCAGGGTCTCGAACTCGGGGCCGCCGAGCTCGTCGCTCACCGGGTACGGTCCCTCCACCTTGACCCGTTTGCGGCAGGAGATCACGCAGCCGAAGCAGGTGCGCGAGCCCGCGCCGAGCTCCGGGTCGTAGGTCGCGCCGTCGAGCTCCTTGTACCGCTCGTGGAAGCTGCGCGTGTAGTTGCGGGTGCACAGGTTGCCGGCCTCGGCCTGGGGGGCGACAACGCCCGGCGTGCCGTGTGCCCGGAGCGTGGCCGGAAAGCCGCATTCGGGCAGGCGCTGCGCGGCCTTCTTCGACAGGACCTTGAGCCCCTCCACGTCGGCCAGCGGCACCTCGCCCGTTCCGCGCACGGCCACGGCGCGCAGGTTCTTGCCGCCCATGGCCGCGCCCATGCCCGTGCGGCCGAAAACGTCGTTGAGGTCGGCGTGCAGCGAGGCGAAGCGCACCTTGCGCTCACCGGCCGGGCCGCACTGCACGATCGAGAGGCCGTCGTCGCCGAGTTCTGCGCTCAGTGCCTGGTGCACCTCGAGCACGGGCTTGCCCGCGAGCGCCGCGGCGTCGCGGATCTCCACCGCGCTGTCGTCGACGTACAGGTACACCAGCTTCTCCGCGCATCCTCTGATCACGATCGCGTCGTACCCTGCGCGCTTGATCGCGGGCCCCAGGCTACCGCCGGCCTGGCTGTCGCCGACCATGCCGGTCAGCGGCGACAGGGCCGTGGCCGTGCAGCGGCTGGCGCCGCTGACCTTGGCGCCGGTGGTCACGCCCGGCGCGAGGACCAGCAGGTTGTCCGGACCGAGCGGGTCGGTGTCGGCCGCGGTCTCCTTCAGCAGGTAGTGACAGCCGAGAGCACCCCCGCCGTAGTAGGTACGGAAGAAGGCCTGGCCGGGCTGCTCCACCGAGTGCTCACCCGTGGTCAGATCGATGCGGAGAATGCGGTTGACAAATCCGTGCGTCATGCCCCTGCTACCCGTCGCCTGATCCCTGATGGCGCCTTGCTCGCGGGTATCACGGGCCTCGCGCGCGTGTCAATGCGACGCAGGCCGTCGGGCGGCTGGAGTTGCATCGAGATCGAGGGCGGACAGGCCCGAATCGAGTCCGCTCCCGATGCACGGCGCAGCGATCAGTACCGGCCGATGTCTTCCTTGGTCGTGGTGATCATCTTGTCGCCCGGCTTCCATCCGGCAGGCGCGGCCTTGCCCTTGTTCTTGGCCACGGCCTGCATCGCCTTGATCTGGCGGATCAGCTCGTCGACGTTGCGTCCCACCGGACCGGTCAGCACCTCGACGCCCATGATCGTGCCCTTGGGGTTGATGATGAACCGGCCGCGCTGGTTCACGCCGGAGTCGGCCTGCCACACCCCGTAGGCCCGCGCGACGCCGCCGCTGGGGTCCGAGGCCATCGGGTACGCCACGTTCTTGATCGTGGGGGACGTCTTCTTCCACATCCAGTGCGAGAAATGCGTGTCCGTGCTGATCGCGATGACCTCGACGTTCAGCTTCTCCAGGTCCTTGTACTTGTCTGCGACCGCAGACAGCTCTGTCGGTCAGACAAAGGTGAAGTCGGCGGGGTAGAAGCACACCACCCGCCACTTCCCGTCATAGTCCGAGAGCTTGATCTTCTTGATCTGCTTGCCCACCACCGCGGGCAGCTCGAAGTTGGGCGCCTGCTCCCCGGGCAGCGGCACCCGGGTGAAGGCCGGCATCGCGGCGGCCGCCGAGGCCGAGCCCGTGACCACCGACTTGGCCGGCTTCTTGGCGTCCTTGGTGCCGCAGGCACCGAGCACCTCGGCCGCGGCCGGGCCGGATGCCAGCATGCCCGCGACGGCGAGCGCACAGAGAACGGGTTTGATCCCCATCTAGGTCACCTCCTTGTCTCGTGATCGGAGTCGAATCGCTTCGGGCCTGTCCGTCTCGACCCGACCAAGATAGTATCTACCGTTGCCGAATCAAGGGCCGAATGAAAGCAAATAACATGATTTAAGCCATTTAGCAAGTAAAGTATTTGCATGCGGCTTCCCTCTGGGTGCTCGGTTTTCGGGGTCCGTCTTGCGAAAACTAGAGTTTTGTATATAATTAATGCCGTGATGTCGGCTTTTGATATCAAGACGTCGCTCGAATCAGCCCGGCAGCGGCTCGGAGAACCCGCGCCGCAGAGTGGGAAAGCCCGCCGGCGATCGGATCGGGGCCGGATGCGCTTGCCGCGCGCCACGGCCGGCAAGCTCGCGGAGCTGCTTTCCGGCCAGGAGCGACCGCCGATGAAGCGGGTACTCGCGAGCCTGTCCGAGCACTGCGAGCATGCCGGATCCGCCCCTCCTTCCAGGGCGACCGTGTACAAGTTCATGGCCGGTACGAGCGTCCACTTCTACGAGAAGGACGAGCTGCCGCCCGATGTCCAGGCCACGCTGTACAACCTCTCCGACGACGCCGAGGTGCCGGGGCACCAGCTGGTTTTTCACTGCTTCAACTACGGCGGCATGGGTGCACTCTGCTTTGCCGCGGGACTCCCGTGGCTGGACCTGTACCAGGCGGTGCGCAAGCGCGGGTGGCGGCTGAAGAGCCTCGGCCTGTTGCGGTCGGTGATGCGCGTGCGGGGGATCTAAAAAGCCGTGAAGGAGAAGCTCCCACCGACTCGGGTGATCCCCGAACCCCTCGCCCGCGTGGTGCAGGATCTGCCGTACTGGTTCGTCATCGGCGGACACGCGGTTCGCTGCTTCTGCCCGTATCGCCCGAGCCGGGACGTCGACTTCGGAGTTCACGAGCCCGACGACCTCGAGAACCTGCTCGCCCAGCTCGAGCGCTCCGGCGAGGTGGAGATCCTCGAGCGGAGCCAGGACACCGTGCACCTGCACTACGACGGGATCAACGTATCGATCTTCGTGCTCGAGAACCTGACGCCGTACGTGGAGCAGCGCTGCCTGAACGTGACCGGCGTGCTGGCCACCAAGCTTCACGCGATCCTCGATCGAGGGACGCGGCGCGATTTCTTCGACCTCTACGTCACCCTGCATCAGCACCGGCTCGGCATCGCCGCGTGCCTCACCGCGATGCGCGAGGTTTTCGGGGCCGCGGTCGACGAGGCGCTGCTGCTGCGCGCGCTGACCTACTTCGAGGACGCCGAGCGCGAGGCGCGTCTGCCCGGCGAAGGCCCTGACGACTGGGATGCGCTCAAGAGCTTCTTCGTCAGCCGGGTCGGCAGCCTGCTGGTCCCGCCCCCGCGCGAGCTCGCCATCGAGCGACAGCGCGTGGACCTAGTCCAGGAAACCTGAAGCACCGCGGGAGTCTCTCGGGCGATGCCTCAGTTGACCCACAGCAGGTAGCGCAGCTTGCGCTCGAAGCTCTCCTCGCCGCGCTCCATCTCGCCCTTCATCCGCGTCAGCCGGCCGATCAGCGGCGAAGGCTTCATCTGCGGCACGTAGTACTCGCCGAGGATGTTGCGCAGCAGGGCCTCGATCTGCGCGGCGGTGCGCTCCTCGCGGCCGGTGCGCTCGAGATCCTCGATCGCCTGCATCGCCAGCGCGATGTCCTTGGGCTTGGTGAGCATCTTGCCCAGATCGATGAACCCGCCCGGCGGGTGCGCCCACTTGTGGTCGCCGAGCTGAGCCAGCTCGGCCACGCTCAGGCCCTCCTGGCTGCGGATCAGGCGCCGCAGGTCGCCGATCACGCCCTCCCAGGTCGCGTACAGCGCCTCGTCCACGGGCAGGGGCAGGGGGTGGTTCTTCTGCGTCGGGCTGGGCAGCCACTCGCCCTCGTCGTCCGTCTCGGCGAGGTACGCCTCGCGAGCGCGGTCGGCCAGGTCGAGGCCTTCCAGGATCAGCCGCCGCGCCTCGGCGATGCGCTTCGGGTCGTCGATACGGATGGTGATCGTGGGCGGCGGGCCTCCGCGCCGGAGGATGGCGTCGACCTCGCTCCACTTGTACGCCAGCGAGGTCTGCAGCGCGGCGCGGGCGAAGCTGACGAAAGCCCGAGCCCAGAGCACGTCGCCGTGGTCGAAGCGGAAGGTCGGCCGGCGCCGCGGGTCGTCGTCGGGCAGGCGCTCGCCGTTGGCGTCGAGCTCGATCTGGAAGATCAGCCGGTCCCGGTCGTCGACCTCTCCGCTGTGGTTCCAGTCGCGCTCCCAGCAGGCCAGGCACAGCTCCAGGCTGAAGTCCTCGAAGCGTTCGACCACCTGCAGGTCCGCGTCGATCGCGGCGAGACCCTTCATCACCTCTGTCAGCGCAGTGCGGGCGTACTTGTGATTGAACCCGCGGGCGGCCCAGGCCCCGGCCACGATCGAGGCGCCGTCGATCCAGGCCTGGTGCAGGGTGGTGTGGAAGCGGGTCATGGCGCGGATCACGCGGGCAAAGGGATTCTCCTCGTCCTCTGCAATGACGCGCTCGGCCTCGCGCTCGGCCGTGTCGAAGTCGGCCGCGCGCAGGGCCTCGAGCGCCTCGGCCGCATTCTGGCGGCGCTGCTCCAGGCTCGGGCCGGCGCAGCCGACCAGGCTGGAAATGAGGAGCAGGACAGTGAACGCGGCGGCCTGTCGCTGCATGGCGAGCCTCCCCGGGGATGGTGAGGGGTTCAGTCTGCCCGCAGAGCACAGCCCGATGCAAGACTTTCCTGTGACCGCGCAGCGGTGTACAGTCTCCCCCGCGGTGGAGGTGATGATGCGCCGGCTGCTCCTGCTGGCGGCGGGCCTGCTGCTCGCGGCCTGCGACGACGGAGGCGGAGGTGGCGAGGGCTATCCCTTCGAGGATTTCGCCTGGCTCGCCGCGGCGCCGGACGCGCGCAACGACCGGCTCTGTACCGAGGCCGCGGACCCGTCGGCGGCCGCGGACAAGATCTTCATCGACTGCCGGATCGAGGGTGAGCGCTTCGCCCCGCACGACCGGCCGCCGGAGACGGAGCCCCCGCTGGTGATGGCCTACAATCTCGAGCGTGGCTTCGAGGTCGACGCGATGATCGAGGCCATGCGCGACGGGTCGGTGCTGCCCCGACCCGACGTGCTGCTGGTGAGCGAGGTCGACCGTGGCTGCGCGCGCACCGACCATCGCCATGTGGCGCGCGACCTGGCGCAGGCGCTCCAGATGAACTACCTCTACGCCGTCGAGTTCGTCGAGCTGGACTGGTCCGACGGCCCGGACAGCACCCTGCTCGCCGCCTGCGAGCACGGCAACGCGATCCTCTCCCGCTATCCGCTGGGCAACGCGCGGGCGATCCGCCACGCCGAGCAGGAGCCGTGGTATTACCGCGGCGAGTCGCGGCTCGGCGGGCGGGTGGCGATGGCGGCCGACGCGTGGATCGGCGATGGCTTCGTGCACCTGTACGCGGTTCACTACGAGTCCAACGTGGGCGAGCAGCCGCGGGACGCCCAGGCCGTGGAGACGGCCGAGGACGCGCTGGCCCGGCCCCACCCCGCAATCGTGGGCGGCGACCTCAACTCGGGATTCTACGTGGTCGATCTGATGAGCGGTACGGACTCGGACCGAACGGTGAAGCCCTTTCTCGAGCGGGGCTTCGTGGACGCGCACGCGGATCTCGAGCTCCCGGACCGCGTGACCGCGCCGCACAGCGGGTTCATCCTCGACCTGGTACTGGGCCTGCGAGCCGGCTTCTCGAAGCCCGGCGTCTGTCCGGACTCGGATTGCGGCTCGCTGTCCGACCACCTGCCGGTGTGGGTCGATCTGGTCCTCGAGCGCTGATACGGCCGTACCACCAGCCGCCCGCGGGGTTATTTGTCGCCCACCGTTGACAGCCCTCTGCGACGAGTCCTACTATTCAACAGCTTTCGTGTGCACGAGAGAACTCGGCTGCCAGATGTCAAGGAGGGTGTCGATGAAAAGCCGTAACCTGAGCGCGATCATGTGGCTGCCGGTCATCGTGCTGATGTCCGCGGTCCTACTGGGGGGCTGTCGCGATCGGGAGGAGTACGAGCCGCCGGGCTACGCGCCTCCGCCGCCTCCGCCGCCGGTCGCCTCGGCGCCGGCCGCGCCGACGCGCGCGCCGCTGATGAAGCAGGATCCGCTGACCCTCACGCCCAAGCTGATCGATCCCGAGGACGCCAAGGGCAAGCCCGGGGATCTCAAGTCGGCGATTGCCGGGATCTGGGAAGACCAGCTGGTGATCAAGTACGAGTTCTACGGCGATCCGCCCAAAGACGAGAACATCTGGTTCCTCGCCTGGCTTGGTGTGGATCCCGGCCACCAGCTGTACAAGCTCCAGTTCTCGGTGACCAACGGGTGCGTGATGGGCAGCGTGTTCGTCGAGAAGGCCCCGGGCGAGGACGCCCATCTCTCGGGCGACGTCAAGGTCGACGGCAACTCGGTGATTGCACGGGTGCCCTGGGGCAAGCTGCCCGAGAAGTTCCAGGTGCAGGATCTGCGGCTCGAGAGTCCGTCCGTGATCCGGGCGGACGTCGAGGATCCGGCCGCCGGTATGATCGATCAGATCGAGGGCTTTGACGTGGTGCGCCTCTGATCGACGGAGGCCGGCCGGGCGATGAACGAGGCCACCGCGCCATTCCCTGATCCCAGCTAGTCCCCTGGAAGCCGCACTGCTCCAGCTGCCCTATCTGGTCTTCGTCGGCGGAGCTCTGCTCGGCTGGCGGTTTCACCGTAGCAAGCTGGTCTTCGCTCAGATCGCGCTCGGCCTGGCCTATGCCTGCTTGCGTCTGGCCGCGCCCGATGGCCGGCCCGTTCCGGGCGAGACGGGCGCGTACCTGCTCGCCGCGACGAGCGTGGCCCTGCCCCTGGCCCTGCTGCTGTTCTACTACCTGCGTGAGGCCGGCCTGCTAAGTCTCCGCGGGGTGCTGCGGGTGCTCTATCTCGGAGGCCTGGCCGGAGTCGTGGGCTGGGGACTGCGCGCGCCGGGCCAGTGGCTGACCTGGCTGCGGTTCGAGATCGTGCCGGCCGCCGTGCTGCCCGAGGGCGTGGTCTCGCAGCCCGGCCTGCTGGTTGCGCTGCTCGGGCTGGGGTTGCTCGTGCTCGTACGCGGCCGCGAGGCGCTGGCGTTGCGCTGGACCTTTGTCGCGGCCCTGGCGCTGTCGACCGCCGGGCTGCAGGGCGGCGCGCACTGGTCGCCCGGCGCGGACGGGCTGTACCTGCAGGCCGGTCTGCTCGGCGGCGCCGGCCTGGTGCTGGTGATCGGGGTGGTGCAGCTCTCCTACGGTATGGCCTATCTCGACGGATTGACCGGCCTGCCGGGGCGCCGCGCGCTGGAAGAGGAGCTCGACCGCGTCGGCGGAGGGCGATACGCCATCGCCATGCTGGACGTGGACCACTTCAAGAAGTTCAACGACCGGTACGGCCACGAGGTCGGGGACCAGGTGCTCAAGCTGGTGGCGGCGCGGATGGCCGAGGTCGGTGGGCGGGGCCGGTCCTTCCGCTACGGCGGCGAGGAGTTCACCGTTCTGTTCCCGGGGCGCACGGTGGACGAGGTGGTGCCGCATCTCGAGGAACTGCGCGAGGCGATCGCTGACAGCTCGCTGACGATCCGCAGCCTCAAGCGGCCGAGGAAGAAGCCGAAGAAGCCGGTGAAGCGCAGGAGTCCGGGCAAGCAGGTGTCGGTGACGATCAGCATCGGCGTGGCCGGGCCGACCGAGAAGCGGCCCACGCCGCGGGCGGTGTTGAAAGCGGCGGACAAGGCGTTGTACAGAGCCAAGCGCGGCGGGCGGAACAAGGTCCGGCGGTAGTGGAGGAGTGATGAAGCTGAAGGCATGGATGCTGATATTGGCCCTGGTGCTGCTCGGGGGCTGCGACGCGGACGGCGGCGGCGACGCCGACACGGACACGGACGCAGACACGGACGCGGATACGGACACGGACTCCGACGCGGACACGGACGCCGACACGGACACGGACGCGGACACGGACGCGGACACGGACACGGACACCGACACCGACGCGGACACCGACGCGGACACCGACGCGGACACCGATGCGGACACGGACACGGACACCGACGCGGACACGGACACCGACGCGGACACCGATGCTGACACGGACACGGACACCGACGCGGACACCGATGCTGACACCGACACCGACACCGACACCGGCAGTGACGGCCCGCACGGCACGCAGCGCGGCATCCTGTTCACGGCCAAGCCCGATCCCTCGGGCAAGTGGGATCTGTTCCTGATGGGCTATGACGGCGCCGACGTGACCAACCTCTCGAACACGGTCGACGAGGAGGAGCTGACCCCGGCCTGGCGGCCCGACGGCGACGCGATCCTCCTGGTGCAGGGAAGCTACACCAGCGCGACTGGCCTGTACATCACCGATCATCCCGTGGCCGAACCATTCAGCCCGACCGAGATCGCGGTCAGCGGCGTCATCTCCGACCCGTGCTACAACGGTGACGGCACGCGCATCGCGTACATCGCCGAGCGCCTCGGCGATTACCCGCTCGAGATCTACGAGGCCGATCCGGACGGACAGAACGAGCTGCCCGTGACCGCCTGGGGCGGCAACCTGATGCTGCGCCAGCCGCTGCGGCCGTCCTGGGCCCCGGACAACCGCGGCATCGCCTTTGGCCTGCTCAGCCCGGACGACGCCAAGGACGAGCTGTCGAGCGATCTGTACCTGGCGCGCTTCGGCGTGCTGGTGACCTTCGAGAACCTGACCCAGGAGGCGAACACGATCTGGGCCAAGGTGGCCAACCGCTCACCCGAGTTCGCGCCGGACTCGAGCCTCGTGGCGTACGTGCACGTGGGCTCGGGTGGCAGCGGCGTGTGGGTGCTCGACACCGAGGATCCGGCCGACACCAAGCACCTCGTCGTGTCCACCTCGTCCTTCCGCCGCAAGGACGGCGTGGCCTGGTCGCCGGATGGGCAGCGCCTGGCCGTGGTGGACGGCGCCGCCATCCGCATCGTCGACCTCGACGGCAACGAGCACCGCCGCATCGAGCCCGACGGGCTGACCGACCTGGATGGATTGAGCTGGTACTAGCTCAGGCTCGGCCCAGCACGAAATCGATGCCGTGGAGAACCGCCTCGAGCTTCTCGCGCGAAACGGTTCCGATCTTCTCGCGCAGCAGCCTCTTGTCGAGCGACATGATCCGGGCCACGCTCGCCACGCAGGACCTTGGCAGGTTGGCCTCGCCCTTGCGGAATCGCACGTTGGCCGTGAAGGCGTGAGCCCAGCTGCTGGTCGTCAATGCGGCCACGACCACGGTCGACAGGGAGCTGTGGTTCAGCGAGTCCGACTGGACCACCAGCGCTGGCCTGCGACCACCGGGCCCGGAGCCGCGGGGTCGGCCGAAGTCGGCCCACAGGATGTCGCCCTGGTTGATCACCATTCGTCGGGCTCGTCGTGGATCGCAGAGATGGTATTCTTGCTGTCAATACCAATGGTATGAATAACGGTATTCTTGAGCGCCTGGCAGACGCTGTCCTCGGTCGTTGACCCGCGTTGCCCTTCGTGCTACTCCCGGCGGGCGATGGACGAGCTGGTCAAGATCCTCGATGCGGGCTGGAAGGCCGTTGCCAGCGGCGATGCCGACCGCGTGCGCGATTGCGCCAAGCAGGTGCTCGCCGAGTACCCGCAGGACGCCGAGGCGCTGACCCTGCTCGGCACCGGCCTGCGCCTCGCCGGCGAGCTGCCCGAGGCCCTGGCCCTGTTCGAGAAGGCCCATGGGCTCGAGCCGGGCTACCCCGAGCCGGCGCTCTCCGCGGCCGAGCTGCACATCGACTTCACCGGCGACTGGGAGGCTGCGCTGCGCTACGGGATGAAGGTGCTGTACATGGGTGAGGCCCGCCCGCCGGACAAGGCCGTGGCCCACCTGGTGCGCGCCGAGGGCTGGCTGGGCCTGGACAGCGCCGAGAGCGCTCTGGAGGAGCTGGACCAGGTGCCGCCCGCAGACCGCCGCAACCCCGACCAGGCGTACACTCGCGGACGCTGCATGTACGAGCTGCGCCGCGACGACGAGGCCTTCGAGGCCCTGGCCGAGGCGATCGAGCTGCGCGAGGATCACGCCGACGCGCACTACGCCCTGGCTCTGATCCACCAGGCGCGCAGCGAGTTCGAGGAGATGGTCTGGGAGTTCCGCCGCGTGCTCGAGATCGAGGGCGAGCTGCCGCTCGCGCCGCATGCGATGTCGCGCGACGGCTTCGCCGCGCTCGCCGAGCAGGCGCTGGCCGAGCTGCCGGAGGATCTGCGGGAGCAGCTGCGCGACGTGGCCGTGGTGGTCGAGGATCGCCCGTCAGCGGCCCTGGTCGAGGACGGTGTCGATCCGCGGCTGCTCGGCCTGTTCGACGGCCTCCCGTACCCGGACAAGGGCTCGGGTGTGGCCCGGGGGCCGGACAGGATCGTGCTGTTCCAGCGCAACCTCGAGGCCTTCTGCCGCGACACCCAGGAGATCGAACGCGAGATCCGGACCACCGTGATTCACGAGGCCGGGCATTTCTTTGGTATGGACGAGGAAGAGCTGGCCCGCAGAGGGCTGGACTAGCCAGGGAGGCAGGAACATGGGGAAGAGCTTCAAGACGACCGAGGAGATGTACGAGGTGTTCGGCAAGCTGCTCGGGCTGGGCCAGCACGACGACGTGATCGGCAAGAAGCTGGCCAAGGCGAACATCACGATCCGCTTCAAGTACACCGATCCCGAAGGCGCGATCTTCATCGACCTGAAGAGCCCGCCCGAGGAGGGCCACTTCAACTACAGCCTCGGCGACTACGACACCAAGTCCCAGATCACCTTCACTCAGTCTGCTGATTTCTCCAATCGCTTCTGGCAGGGCAAGGAGAACCCGCTGCTGGCGATCCCGGCGCGCAAGATCAAGGCCGAGGGCAATTTCCCGCTGGCGCTCAAGCTGCTGCCAGCGATCCGTCCGCTGTTCCGTGCGTACAAGAAGATGCTCAAGGACATCGGACGCGAGGATCTGATCGCCTAGTGTCGCAAGGGGAGCGAGAAATGGACAAGCCTGATTTCAAGAGCAAGGACGAGCTCTACGACTACCTGGAAGACAAGGCCTGGACCATCCGTGAGAAGGTGATCTGGCTCACCGGCATGGCCGGCGGATCGCATCTCGGCGGCGGCCTGTCCATGGCCGACATCATGGCCGTGCTGTACTTTTACACGATGAACTACAAAGTCGAGCAGCCCAAGTGGCCGGAGCGGGATCGCTTCATCCTCTCCAAGGGCCACGGCGCGGTGTGCCTCTGCCCCACGCTGTCGATGGCCGGCTTCTTCGAGGAGAGCTTCCTCGACGGCTTCAACCACTTCGGCAGCGCCTGCGGCATGCATCCGGACGCCAAGAAGATCCCGGGCGTCGAGGTCAGCACCGGCAGCCTGGGCCACGGCCTGTCGATCGCGGTCGGCATGGGCCTGGCCGCGCGGCTGGACAAGGCGAGCTGGCGCACCTTCGTGCTGATGGGCGACGGCGAGCTGCAGGAGGGGCTGATCTGGGAAGGCGCGATGGCCGCGGCTCACTACAAGCTGGGCAACATCGTCGGCATCGTCGATCGCAACGGCCTGGAGATCGACGGCACCACCGAGGATATCATGGCGCTCGAGCCGCTGACCGACAAGTGGCAGAGCTTTGGCTGGGAGCCGCACGTTATCGACGGCAACAGCGTGCCCGAGCTGGTGGCGGCCTTCGACGCTCTGCCCGGCGCCGACACCGAGACGCCGCAGGTGATCATCGCCAACACGGTCAAGGGCAAGGGCGTGCTCGACATCGAGGGCCAGACCAAGTGGCACTACGGCGGCCTCGACGAGGACACCGAAAAGGAGTTCATCGAGGCGCTCAAGAAGAGCCGCCCGCAGCCGAGGAGGGTGAGCTGATGGCTGGGTTGACCTGGGACCTGGAGCTGCTCGACCAGATGACCGCGGCCGAGGCGTACGGCGAGGAGTTGACCGAGCTGGGCAGGGAGCACGAGCACGTGGTGGCGCTCGCCGCGGACCTGGCCAAGTCGACCAAGATCCGCGCCTTCTTCGACGCCTTCCCGGAGCGGTCCTTCAACTTCGGCGTGGCCGAGGCCAACATGATGGCCGCGGCGGCGGGGATGGCGGCCTGCGGCAAGCTGCCCTTCGTCAACACTTTCGCGGTCTTCGCCTCGATGCGGGCCTGCGAGATGGTGCGTACCGACATCGCCTACCCCAGCGCCAACGTGAAGATCATCGGCACCCACTCTGGCGTGGCCTTCGGCCAGGCAGGCTCGACCCATGTCTGCACCGAGGATCTTGGCATCGTGCGCACGATGGCCAACATGACGATAGTGGTGCCGGCCGACAGCTACGAGATGGTGAAGCTGGTTCACGCCTGCGTGGAGGATCACGTGGGTCCGCTGTACACCCGCGTCGGCCGCGGGCTCGAGCCCACGGTGTACGAGGACATGGACTTCGAGTTCACCATCGGCAAGGCCAACACGATGAAGCAGGGCGAGGATCTGACCTTTATCGCCTGCGGCGTGGGCGTGCTCGCCGCGGTCGAGGCTTCGGAGTACCTCGAGGACGAGGGCAAGTCCGCGCGTGTGGTCGACATGCACACGATCAAGCCGCTCGACCGCGAGGCGGTGATCTCGGCGGCCAGGGAGACCGGCGGGATCATCACTGTCGAGGATCACAACATCGTCAACGGGCTGGGCACGGCCGTGGCCGAGGTGCTGGCCGAGGAGGCCATTGCCATCCGGTTCCAGCGAGTGGGGATCCCGGACGAGTTCACCCAGATCGGCTATCCGGAGGAGCTGTACCCGTACTACAAGCTCGACGGACCCGGCCTGACCGAGGTCGGAATGGCGATGCTGGAGAAGCCCAAGCCGTAGCCCTGGCCGAAACAGACCTCGGCACCAGGAGCACCAGATTCGGTACGATACCGGGGCCAGTGGGCTTTCCGGCCACGGCTGCGGCTACGGCGATGGCGACGTCAACGGCTGTAGGGGCTCCTGGGAACCGGGGCTACTTGTGGCGCGCCGGCCGCGAGCGCTTGGCCGCTGATCTGCGGGTGGTGCTCTTGGCGGTCTTGTTCTTGGCTTTCTTCGCCGGCTTGCGGGTCTTCTTCGCCGGCTTGCGGGTCTTCTTCGCCGGCTTGCGGGTCTTCTTCGCCGGTTTGCGGGTCTTCTTCGCCGGCTTGCGGGCCGTGGTGCTGCGGGTTGCAGGCTTCTTCAGCACCCTGCGGCCGTTGCTGCCCTTGAGCAGGCCGACCCACTCCGCCGGGCTGCGCACGACCAGGTCGGGCCGGGCCGAGACCAGGTCCTTCTCCTCGCCGAAGCCCCAGGTCACGCCGCAGGTGCGCATCTTGGCCGAGCGCGCGGCCTTGAGGTCGAGGTCGGTGTCGCTCACGGCCAGGCAGTCCTTGGGCCGGGCGCCGAGCGCCTCTGCAGCGGCGAGGAACAGGCGAGCCGATGGTTTGTTACCGTTATCAACGTTCTCCGGTCCGATCACCGCTGCGAATGAATTGATCAATCCCAGTCCGTCGAGGATCTCCCGCGCCAGCCGGACCGGCTTGTTGCTCGCCACGCCGAGGCTGACGCCAGCCCTGGTCAGCTGCTTCAGAGCGTCTGGCACTCCGGAGTAAGGGTGGGTCCGCTCCAGCATGTGGCGGCGATAGTGAACCCGGAATCCGCCAAGGGTTGCGTCGAGATCGGCGTCGGGGAGGTTGCGGATCACTGTCTGCTCGACCAGATAGCGCAGGCCGAGCCCGGTGTGGCGCATCACCTCCGACGAGGAGACCCGGGACAGGCCGAACCGGCCGCGGATGTAGTTGACCGCCGAGGTCAGGTCCTCCCGCGTGTCGATCAGGGTTCCGTCCAGGTCGAAGATGAAGGCCCGGGGAGCCGCCACAATCACCTCCAGACGTTGAAGTATAGCCCAGCCCAGCGGACAAGTCCAGAACAAGGAGGAAGGCCGATGTTTCGATTGACAATGCCCGAAGCAGGGGGGTAGTATCCGCGGCTCGGCCCCGCGCGAGGGCGGGCCCGCGGTCGGGTCCGCAGCCTCCCGTCTTCCCGCGTGGGACACAAGGGGAGTATCGTAAATGTCTAGAATCAAATCGAATGACATCCGTAACATCGCCCTGGTGGGGCACTCGGCCTCGGGCAAGTCCATGCTGGCGGAGGCGCTGCTGGTCAAGGGCAAGACGCGGCCCCAGCTGGGCTCGATCCAGGACGGCTCGACCATCTCGGATTTCGACGAGGACGAGAAGGAGCTGCGCTACTCCGTGGATCCGACCGTGCTGCGTACCTCGTGGAGAGATAAGGAAATTCAGATAGTTGACGCTCCGGGCTCCGTGGATTTCATCGGCGGTGCGATCGCGGCCCTCTCCGCGGTGGAGGCCGCGGTGATCACGGTCTGCGCCACCAAGGGCATCGAGGTCGTGACCCGCAAGGTGTACGAGCTGACCGAGAAGATCAATGTTCCCAGGATCTTCGCCATCACGAAGATCGACGGCGATCACGCCCGCTTCGCCGAGACGCTGGCCGCGATCAAGGAGACCTTTGCGCCGACCGCCACCTGCCTCTCGGTCCCGGACACGGACTCGGGGCCGGCCTCGGCGGTGCATAACCTGCTGACCCTTGGCGACGACGTGTCCGACGAGCTGAAGAACGAGGCCGAGCAGCTAAAGGAGTCGATCATCAGCGCCGACGACGCGCTGATGGAGAAGTACTTCGAGGGCGAGGAGATCTCGGCCGCCGAGCTCGAGGAGGTGTACCAGAAGGCGCTGCTCACGGGCTCGCTGGTGCCGGTGCTCGCGGTGAGCGCCGAGAAGGACCTCGGCGTGGATGCGCTGCTCGACGCTGTGACCTTGTTCGTGCCCGACCCGCTCTCCGCGACCTGCGAGGTGGTGCGGGGAGAGGAGACCGAATCATGGTCCCCGGATCCGGCTGGCCCGCTGGCGGCCCAGGTGTTCCGCGTGGCCTCGGATCCCTTCGTGGGCAAGCTCTCCTATTTCCGTCTGTACCAGGGCAGCCTGGCCGGCGGCACCGGTGTCAAGGTCAACGGCGGCCAGAGCACCGAGAAGTTCGGCCACGTGGCGCTGCCCAACGGCAAGGATCAGCAGGAAGTCAGCGAGCTGGTGGCCGGCCAGATCGGCGTGGTGGCCAAGGTCGAGGGCCTCAACGTGGGCGACACCCTGGGCGATGGCCCGATCTTCGCCCTTCCCGAGTATCCCCAGCCGATGGTCGAGCTGGCCGTGTTCCCGACCAAGCAGGGTGACGAGTCCAAGATCGGCACCAACATTCGCAAGATCTCGGACAACGATCCGACCTTCAGCTTCGAGCATCGCTCCGAGACCCACGAGTTCGTGATCAGCGGCATGGGCGACCAGCAGCTGAAGGTCGTGCTCGGGCGCCTCAAGCGGCGCTACAACCTCGAGGTCGGCACGCGGCTGCCCAAGATCCCGTACCTCGAGACGATCACGGCCAAGGCGCCGGGTCACTACCGGCACAAGAAGCAAACCGGCGGCGCGGGTCAGTTCGGCGAGGTGTACATCGAGATCTCGCCGCTCACGCGTGGCGAGGGCTACGTGTTCGAGAACGCCATCGTCGGCGGCGTGATCCCCGGGCCCTTCATCCCCTCGGTGGACAAGGGCGTGCAGCAGGCGCTGGCCAAGGGGCCCGTGGCCGGCTTCCCGGTGGTCGACGTGGCCGTGAAGGTCTATGACGGCAAGCACCACCCGGTGGACTCCAAGGACATCGCCTTCCAGCTCGCCGGCCGGGGCGCCTTCTACGACGCAATGGAGAAGGCCAAGCCCGTGCTGCTCGAGCCCTGGGTCGAGATGGAGATCGTGGTCCAGTCGCAGTTCATGGGCGACATCACCGGCGACCTGAACTCACGCCGGGGTCGGATCCAGGGCATGGACGTCAAGGGCGACATGCAGGTGCTCAACGCCACGGCACCGCTGGCCGAGGTCCTGAGCTACTCCAGCCAGCTCAAGGCGATAACCGGCGGCGAGGGCATGTACTCCCTCCACGGCCGCGTGTACGAGATCATGCCGCAGAACGAGGCGCAGAAGGTCGTGCAGCAGGTCGAGCAGGCCAAGGAAGACAAGGACAAGAAGTAGGTCCCGCGAGATCGCTCGCAACAATCCCAGGGGCATGACGATGCGCGTCGCAACAGGTGTGGTGAAGACCGCCCTGGGCTCGTGCCGGATCGCGATCTCGGATCGCGGTGTGTGCCTGGTCTCGCTCCCGGGTCGCGGTTCGGACGCGAGCTTCCGTCGGCAGCTGCGGGAGCTGTGGCCCGAGGTCGAGCTGCACCAGGATGCCCGGGCCACGTCCGCGGCGACACGCCAGATCGCCGAGTACTTCACTGGCGAGCGCCGCGAGTTCTCCTTGCCGCTGCATCTCACGGGCACCGCCTTCCAGAATCGCGTGTGGCGCGCTTGCGTGCGCATTCCCTTCGGCCAGACGCGCTCGTACGGGCAGCTGGCCGGTGCCGCCGGGCGGCGCGGCGCGGCCCGCGCCGTGGGCGCGGCCATGGCGCGGAACCGGTTGCCGATCCTGGTACCCTGTCATCGTGTGGTGGGCGGGGACGGCTCGCTCACCGGCTTCGGCGGCGGGCTGGCCCTGAAGCGCAAGCTGCTGCGGCTCGAGGCCGCCGAGCAGGCACGCTAGCGGCTCGATTCTGGCCGCCCGTTTTCGCTTGGCTCGACTACCTGCTGGTGGTACATAACATGGGTAGAAAAAGATTCGCCACCTGCCCCGCAGGCGGGACGGATCGATGTGTACAGGGGAGGGGAGCGCTCCACGGATGACTCGCGATCCGGAGGACAGGAGCGGCAAAGGGGCCGGAATCCCGCCTGAGCCGGCCACGCACGAATCCAGCCTGGCCTCGGCCGTGGCCAGCGTAGCCGAGCGCGCCGAACGGGAGGCGGCCGAAGCAGAGGCCGCAGACTTCCGCAAGCAGGTCCGCCTGGTCACCGAATTCTTCAAGGCGCTCGACCGGGCGCTCAAGGTGCGCAAGCTGTACTCCCCGAGCAACGACACCTACCGCACGGCGCTGGTTCCGGTGAACGACCGGCTGGATGGATATCTCAAGGATCGCGACGAGCTCTCGGTGATCGTGATGAGCCGCGAGCTGCGCCTCCGCGACGCAGCCGTGTACTCCAGCGACGATCGCGACACCAGCGTGGCCTTCCAGCTGTACAAGAACGGGATCCGGCGCCTGACCTTCGGCGGGGAGACGGACCCGGACGAGCTGCTGCAGTTCGTCGAGGTGATGGAGCAGGATCGCGACGGCAAGGGAGGCTTCGACGACGATCTGGTGACCCTGCTGTGGAAGCGCGATCTACCGAACATATCCTGCCGCATCATCGATCCGGTGTTCGACGAGGGCGACGACCTCTTCGACGGTGACCGGGACGAAGAGCGGGAGGGCGACGGGGAAGGGCGCGGAAGTCGCGGTCCAGGCGGCGATGCGGCGCGCTCGCTGCGCTCCGAGGTGCAGGAGTTCGTCGACGAGATGTCGTCCTCGCTGCGTGACCGCAAGAACCTCGGTGTCGCCGCGCTCAAGGGCGACGAGCGCATCGCGGGTTCGGACACGCCGCTCGTCGGTGAGGAGCGATCGAGCGAGGATATTCCGCTGATCCTGGCCCTGGACGAGGACGAGGTGGAGCGGCTGAAGCGGGAGGTGCTCGAGGATCAGCGCACCAGCCGCTTCGGCAAGTTCGTCGACATCCTCTTCGCGCTGCTCGAGCGCGAGAGCGAGGAGCTCGACCTCGAGGAGGCGGCCGACCTGATCGGCCAGATGCTGCTGAACTTCCTCGAGCGGGGCGATTTCCCGGAGCTGAACGAGTTCATGTCCAGGGTTCGCAGTTTGCTCGTGATCGTGCCGCCGCCGGTGCGCGAGGCCCTGGCGCCGCAGCTCTCCCGCCTGGGCCACGAGGAGGTGATCGGTCGTCTGCCCGTGGTGCTGTCCCGCGGCTACGAGGGTGGGGTCGAGGCGCTGAAGCAGTTCCTCAATGGCCTCGGCGCCGAGTCCACCGAGGGGCTGCGGCGGCTGCTCGGCGAGCTGGGGGACGATCGCGAGCACCGGCAGGTGGTGATCGAGGTGCTGATCCGGGGGTCCGAGCGGGATCTGTCGCAGATCGCTCGGGGGCTGCACGACCCGGACGTGGACGTGGTGCTGGCCACGATATCGGTGCTCAAGGGAGTCCAGGATCGTACCTCGCTGCGCTACCTGCCGAGCGCGCTCAAGCACCGCGATCCCAAGGTGCGCATCGCCGCGCTCGATGCGATCCGGCCGTTCTCGGATGCAAAGGCCACGGGCGCCCTGCTGCAGGGCCTCGACGACCAGGAAGCCCAGGTGCGCCTGTTCGCGCTCAAGGCGCTGCGCAGCTTCAACGATCCCCGGATCAGCACCCGCGTCGGTCAGGTGATCGACCAGAAGGGCTTCAGCGACCTGCCGGCCTGGGAGCAGCAGCACTACTTCGAGCTGCTCGTGGCCAACCGCGGGCCCGGCGCCTTCGAGATCCTCAAGGGCAAGCTGACGAAGCGCAGCCTGCTCGGGGCGAAGAAGCTGGAGCCGATGCGCTGCGCCGCGGCCCGGGCCCTGGCCTCGCTGGCGATTCCGGCCACCGTGGAGCTGCTGCAATCGGTGCGCGATCGGGAGAAGGGCGAGGTGTCGCAGGCATGTGCCGAGGCCCTGCGCTCCCTGGCCGAGGGAACCGGAGGCCGGCGTTGAGCCCGGACGACCATCACCGCGACGACGCCCCGCCGCCGGACGCGGACGTGCCGGAGCTGCCGGCCCCGCCGGTGACTGCCTCGGCCGCGCCCGCTCCGCCCGCGGCGGACGCGGAACGGGCGCCGGAGCCCCCGGCCAAGGAGCCGGAGCAGGACAAGGCCTCGAGCCGTGCCGCCGCCGAGCGCTACCTGCATCGATTCGTCCAGGCGCTGTTCCGGCTGATGAAGATTGCCCGTCTGCACGACGTCGAGAACCAGGCGCTGGTCCAGCTGCTCGACGAGCTCCAGGATGCGGTGAGCGAGGGGCTGCGCATGTTAGGGGTCGTGGTGTTCCAGTTCGAGGGCGACAACTTCCGGATCAACGACATCCAGGTCCGCCTCGAAGAGGACACCTTTGCCCTGGCCCAGTTCTTGAGCGGTGAGTTCAGCGAGCGCGGCGTGGGCACGTTCCAGGTGACCGCGCCGGTCAATCCCCGGTTGCTCAAGCAGTACCTGCTCGACTTCTACAGGTCCCCCCGGGGCAAGCGATCCTGCGGGTTGATCAACCGGGAGCTGCGGAATCACGCGATTCCGATCCAGCTGCACGAGGAGATCGGGACCGGGCTGGGCAAGGGTCATGAGGCGGTCGAGGTCGATCGGCGGATCCAGGCCCTGCTGCTCTACGCCCGGATGGTGGCGCTCCTCAAGCGCGTGGTGGTCAACCTCGACGACCGGCGGATGGTGGCCCGGCTGGCGCGCAGCCTGCAGCGCTGCGTGCAGTCGGTGGTCAACATCTGTCTCGAGGACGCCCACTCCGTGATCGGGCTGGCCCAGATCAAGGACTACGACGAGTACGAGTATCACCACGCGGTCAACGTGGCGATCCTCTCGGTGATCCTCGGGCTGGCCCTCGGGCTGGAGCGCACCGCGCTCAACGACCTCGGCGTCTGCGCGTTGTTCTACGATCTGGGGAACTACAAGATTCCGCGCGAGATTCTCGACAAGCAGGGCAAGCTGACCGAGGAGGAATGGCGGGTCATCCGCCGGCATCCGATGCTCTCGGTCTCCACGATCATGAAGCTGCAGCGGTTCTCGCCTGCCCTGCTGCGGAGGATGGTGGTGGCCTTCGAGCATCACATCGCGTACGATGGCTCGGGCTACCCCGAGGCCCTGCGCGGCTGGGGCACCGACCTGTACACGCGGATCATCGCCGTGTCCGACGTGTTCGACGCGATGACCACCCGCCGGCCGGCGCGCACCGCACTGACCGCGGACGAGGCTCTGCGCCTGCTGATGCGGGACGCTGGCAGCCGCTTCGATCCCCTGGTGGTCAAGGTGTTCGTCAACACGGTGGGCATCTACCCCGTCGGCACCGTGATGCAGCTCTCGGACGGGACGTACGGCGTGGTGCTGATCGGCGGCCGGGAGCCCCATCTCGATCGACCCAAGGTCAAGATCGTCGCCGACGGCAGCCGCAGGCAGGTCGACGGCCGCCTCGTCGATCTCGCGGCCCAGCGGGAGGACGGAAGCTTCCTCCTTGACGTGGAGCGGGTCGCCGACGCAGACTTGGAAGGCATCCCGGTGCCGCGCTACATCACCGAGCTCTAGGCGGCACGCGGGGCGGGACGGGGCGAATGGGTAGGTTCGACCGCCTGGACAAGATGGTCCGCCGCAAGTCGGCGCCGGAAAAGGCCGGTGCGGACGAGGGCGAGGCCGGCGAGGCGCACGAGCAGGCGCCGGACCCCGAGCGGCGGGTGCTGCTCGTATCGCGATTGCGCGACTGGCGCGAGGGTCTGGTCCAGGTCCTCGAGAGCGAGCACTGCGAGGTCAAGGCCGTCGACAACCGGCAGGCCTTCGAGGCGATCGTGGGCTCGCAGAAATTCGACCTGGTGCTCGCCGGCCACGACATGGGCGATGCGCGGGATCTCGAGGGTCGGACCCGGGCGACCAATCCCGGCGCCGAGTTCAGACGGCTTCCACCGCTTTCGACGGAGATCCTGTCGCAGGTCGTGGCGTACCGGCCGATGCTCGAGCTGTTCCAGCGCGGTGTCGAGCTGATGCTCGGCGTGCTGGTGCAGGACGGCGTGGGGCATACAGAGCGTGCACGCAAGGTGGCGGAGGAGGTGCGGGGCATCGGCGAGGCGCTGGGGCTGGTGAGCGCGGACCTCGACGCGCTGGGTGTGGCCGCGCACCTGCTGGTTCTCGATCGGCTCCTCGCGGTGCGGGAGGAGGGCGGGGTGCCGGGCGCGTACATCGAGGACCTCGTCGACCGTCTCGACGCGCCGTATCCGCTGCGCGAGATCCTGCTGCCGCCCGCCGACGATCCCGGGCCGTCGGCCTCGGCGCTGGCCGCGGCCGAGTTCATCGTCGAGGCGCGCGACGTGGCACGGTCCGACGCAGAGATCGTCAAGGCGCTGCGTGAGGGTCTCGGCGGTCGCGTCGCGCCGGTGGCGGCCGAGATGGCGATCAGCCTGCTCGCGTCGGCGGGTGGCGAGGCGATCGCGACGATGGACCGCACCTTGCTGCTGGCGGACGCGGACCGCGCGGCCTCGGACCTGCTCGAGCTGCGCCTGCGCAACGAGGGCTTCCGGGTGGTGCGCTACACGGACGGGCAGACCGCGCTCGAGGCCTGCGCCGACCTGATGCCGGACCTGGCCCTGGTCGAGGTGAGCCTGCCGCGGCTGGACGGCTACACCCTGCTCGACCGGATGAAGTCGGCCGTGGGCACGGCCAACGTTCCGGTGATCCTGCTCGCCGCACGGTCCGATGCGATGACCGTAAACCGCGGCCTGATGCTCGGCGCCGAGGACGTGCTGACCAAGCCGATCGACGTGGTCACGCTGCTGACCAAGATCGACCGCATTCTCGGTCTGGTGGAGCGGGATCCGGAGCGCATCGCCCGCCGCGGCGCCGAGCTGGCCGAGCTCGAGGGCGCAGCCCCGGCTGGGCAGACCGGCGAGGAGCTGCCCGTGGTGGAGGTGGAGCATCGCAGCGCCGACACGCTCAAGGCGGGCGACGTGCTCGGCGAGCGGTTCAAGCTGCTCGCGCTGGTGGGCAGCGGCGGGATGGGCTCGGTGTTCAAGGCGCTGGACAAGGCGCTGGAGGAGGTGGTGGCGCTGAAGGTGCTGCGCGACCGCGGCCTCGAGGACAGCGACGTGGCCGAGCAACGCTTCAAGCAGGAGATCAAGCTCGCGCGGCGTATCACGCATCCGCATGTGGTTCGTATCTTCGACTTCATGGAGCTGGAGGGGATCCAGATCATCTCGATGGAGTATGTCGAGGGGATCACGCTCAAGCAGCTGATCCAGGACAAGGGCGCGGTGGAGCTCGGCTTCGGCCTGCGGGTAATGCTGCAGGTTTGCGCGGCGCTGACTTCGGCGCATGCGCTCAACGTGGTGCACCGGGACATCAAGCCGCACAACGTGCTGATCAACGACCAGGGAGTGGCCAAGGTGCTCGACTTCGGCATCGCGCGGATGCAGAACGCCCAGGGGTTGACCCGCGACGGGCGGTCCTTTGGCACGCCGGAGTACATGTCGCCCGAGCAGATCATGGGCAAGCCGCAGGATCACCGCACAGACATCTACTCGCTGGGTTGCATGATGTACGAGGCCTTTACGGGCTTCACCGTGTTTCCGGTCGACAGCGCGATGAGCGTGGCGATGAAGCAGGTGCAGGATGAACCAGAGCTGCCGCGGGTGAAGAACCCGAACCTGCCCGAGGCGCTCGAGCTGATCCTCGTCAAGATGCTGAACAAGAACCCGGAGCTGCGCTACCAGACCGCCCGGGAGCTAGACGCCACGGTGCGGGCGGCCTTTGCCAAGCCGCCCAGGCCGCCGCCCGCTTGACGAGCGCACGTCGTCGCGGATAAAGACCGTTACGGGGGCGGATGGGTCCCGGTGGATCCCCCGGTCTTCAAAACCGGTGGTGGGCGGTTAGGCCGTCCACGGAGGGTTCGACTCCCTTGCGCCTCCGCCATTGAAAGCGCCCGATGCCGGGAACTTACCGGCCATCGGTTGAACAATTCCTAACAGATGTGCCCACGATGTGCCCAAAATCCTGGGCACCGCTCTCGCTCTCGGGTCCGTCGAGCACGTTGACAACCTCGCTGTGCGCGTCCGGGATGTGGTGCGCGTAGCGCTCAGTCATCTTCGCGGTGCTGTGTCCGAGCCACGCCTGGATCGTGCGTAGCGGTACGCCGGCCATCGCAAGGTGCGTGGCGTACGTGTGCCGCAGCATGTGGACCTGCACCCGCCTCAGCCCGGCCCGCCTCGAGATCGTGCGCATGGTGTTCTCCGGCTGCCAGTGCCGGAACATGCTGCCGTCCGCGTTGCAGAACACCAGCGCGCTCCGCAGATGCCGGTGTGCCTTCAGCGCTCGCACGGTCTCGCCGCTCATCGGCACGGTGCGGTGCCGGTTCGACTTGGGCGACGCCACGGTCTGATTCCACACGGACCGGCGCACGTGGATCTTGCGCGCCACGAGGTCAACGTCCCGCCACTGCAGCGCGCGCAGCTCCCCGGCCCGCAGTCCGGTGCGCAGCGCGGTCAGCACGTACGGGAACCACTCGGCGTCGCAGGCGTCGAGCAGGCGCTGGGATTCGTCGCGCGTCAGGAAGTCGTAGTCAGGCGGCGGCGACTTGAGCCAGCGCATGCGCGGCACGGTGTCCAGCATCTCGAAGTCCTGGGCCACAGCGAGGCACTTGTGCAGCACGCTCAGGTGATTGTTGATCGACTTCGGCGAGTGCGTGCGGAGCTTGCTTGCCTTGTACGCCTCCAAATCGCGCGGGCCGATCTCGTCGATGCGCAGGTGACCGAAGGCCGGCAGCAGGTGGTTGTACAGAATCCCCTCCTTGGCGTGCAGGCTGCTGGGCTTGTTGTTCGTGCGCGCCCAGGTGTCCAGCCACTCGACGGACCACTCACGAAACGTCGGAACCTCCTTTCCCCGGGGCGTCGAGGTCGATGAGCCTGGGTCGCCCGCGGCCGCGCGGAGCCGGGCCTCGTGCTCCTGCGCTGCTCGCTTGGTCTGCTCGGGGGCGACCTGCCTCACTCGCTCTCCGTCCGGTGTCCTGAAGTCCACGCACCATTTTCCCCGTATGCGCCGCACAGCCATGATTGCTCCCCTTGGCTGGCTGCGCGTTTCCCGCCAGCCATTCTACCAGATCGGACCGACGGAAGCGCAACCGGCCAGAGATCCGCAGGTGGGGTATCCGCCGGGCCTGCACCATGTGGTACAGCGATTTCTTCGAGATCCGCAGCACGGAGCACACCTCGTCGGGCAGCAGCAGGGTGGGAAGCGTGCCGGGCGTGCTCACCTCACACCGTTCCTATCTGTAGCGACCGAGAGGGCAAGGCCGGAACCAACCTGGAGTGGTTCAGTTCTGGGCCGTGACGCCCCTGTACAGCCCCCAGAAGCGACGATCTCGAGCCCGCGGGTGCCTGGGTGCCCCTGGGGCGTGTTCGGGGGCGAGATACTCTGCCCCGTGCACTCCGGTCATTGCGCCGACACGCGCGTGCGCGCATATCAGAAACCTCTCGGGGGGCGTCTCGTCCGTTGGCGTCCCGGCCGATACGGGAAGAGCGGGCAGGCCGGTGAGGTGCACTCGGCCACCGTTCGGCGGTCCCAGCCTGTGCACTCGAAGCAGAATGCGTTTACCGCTGCTCGAAGGCTCCGCCCTCTGCACGCTTTCAGATACCAGCCGCGCATTTTTTCCGGAATATGATGCAGTCTTGCCCGTTGCGCGTCGCTTAGGTGGCTCATATCAGTTCCTCGTTGTCGTCATCTTCGCCGGGTGACGTTTGGTGACGTTCTCCCCCTTGTTTTGGAAAAGTCCCCTTAGCAGGGGGAGTAGAAGAGGAGTTACTGGGCAGGGGTAAAACGTCACCAACGTCACCCGGCGATGCTCTTCGAAGTCGGATGCCAGACCAGCCTTTACCACCACCGTGGCCGGCTCTCCGGGCTTGGATCTCGGAGCGCTGCCGTAGGAGTGCGCCGAACCTCTGCGGGCTCATCGGCTTCTCTCGATTCTCGTCGCACCATCGCTCGTGCGCCTGCCGCAGCTCCTTGGTGCTGCTCCACGCCGAGGAGTCAAACAGACACCTTTCCTCGATGAATGCAGCTAGCGGGTCTGAGTCCTCTCGGTACTCGGCCGTCGCATCGGTGACGGCCTGGCATTCTCCGAGCCCGTTCTCGTGCCACTGCTGGCAGCCCTCGACGAGCCAGTTCAGGATGCCGGATGCCTCGGCTCTGAGGTCCGCGTCGATCGCCTTGCGGTCCCGCTGATTCGACTTCGGGATTCTCACTAGGAAAGGTATCATCTTCACCCGGCGCCACAGCGCATGATCGACGTTGCGCACTACGGGCGGATGGTTGACCTCGGCGAATATCTTGAACGTGGGCCTGAACTTCACGTACTGCGAGCGATACAGGGCGCGGGCGCTGATCGTGTTTCCTCCGGTAAGGCGCTTGATCAGGGACTCATTCAGGCGCTCACCCGCGTTGCTCTCAGAGGTGAGCACGAAGCGGCGACCTCGGAGGTCGAGCAACTCGGGCCGTGCATCACCGCCCTTTCCCGAACTCTCGGAGAATGTCTCGAACTCGGTGCTGACGCCATAGTCGCCGATGATGTCGAGCAACGTCTCGGTCGTCGTGCTCTTGCCGTTCTCACCGCGACCGTGGAGGAAGAACACCGCTTGGTCGCGCATGATGCCGACTAGGGCATAGCCGAAGGCGCGCTGCATGTACTCGGCGAGTTCGTCGTCGCCGTCGGTCACGAGGCGGATGTGCTCGCGCCAGACTGGACACTCCGCGGCCGGGTCGTACCTCACTGGCGCGGCCATCGTGTTCAGCTTGTCGGGCGAGTGTTGCTGTAGCTCGCCTGTCACCGGATCGAGCAGTCCATTCTCGACGCAGAACAAGCGCGGGTCGGAATCCAGGTCATTCGGGCGTACCGCGATATCTCTCTCGGCTTTCGCTAGGTCGATCATCGCGGCGACTCTCGAGCTCCGCTCGCTACTGAGTGCAAACTTGATCGCCTTCTGCCGCGCGTCGTCGTCTTCGATCTTGAATGCCTCGCGGCCCAGGGCTCGGATAGTGTTCTTTGCGAATCGCACCACAGCGCGGGAATCGTCGCGGGTCCAGACTCCCGGACGGAGCCCGCCATAGACATAGAACTCGCCGAGTGCTTCGCAGTACCGGAGCCGCTTGCCGTACTTCGAGACTAACCGCTCCGCGTTGCCCAGGTCGGTCGGCTGGTACGAGTCCAGGCTCTGCGGTGCCGTAGCCGACCCTTGGTGTTTGTCCCTCGACGTGGACGCCGCCGGCCGTGGGTCGGATCGGCCGATGCCAGACAGGTCGCGTGGCTCCTGCTGGCCGGCTTGCAGCCCAGAGCGAATGGTCTTGCGTGCCTGGGCTTCGCCGTCGTCGGATACGTACCCGCAACGATCTGCAGCGAGAAACAACTCCTCGGTTGCCTCGGTCTCGGACAGCCCTCTATGCAGCAGTGTTCCGATCTTGTACGCTGCTCGGTTCAGAGTCGCGTTTCGCTTTCCCTTGGCAGCGCCGGCCACGGCCGAACACTCGTCGTCGAGGGCACGTCGAAGATAGCGATGCAACTGGCCAGGGTCTTGGCTGAAGTTCCGAGACTCGGCCGCTTGCCGCTGCGCATTGATCTTCCGCTGCTGTTCGGCGTGGATCTCGGCTTCGAGCAGGTCGTCCACACGCCCTCCCCACGGCAGCGAATCGGGGTTCAGCAGCGCGCCCTCGATTGACCAGCAGCGGGGTTCGGAATCGCTTTTTGGATTTCGGCCCCGCAGCGTGTAGTTGAGCCTCGTGGCGTCCCTCGCCGCTCGGTCCGGGTCTGCGCCGGTGATCTCCCTGACCTTGTCGGCAGCGTGAAGCCACAACGCGTGGTGCTCGTCGGTGCTGATCTCCCTGGACAGGGGAATGTACAAGCGCATCCGGTTCTCGCGGGCGCCGCTTCCGTTGGTGGCGCGATTGCTCCACGTGGTGTGTCCGAGGTGCTGTACGGGCAGGCCGGCCTTGAGCCGGTCGTCGAGGTCGCCGGCGACGCCGTGGTCCAGGTCGAACACGAGCATGGTCACCGCCTCCACGTCAGCGAGCCGGCGCAGACCTCCCTCGCGGAACGTGGCGCCGATGATGGCGGGACCATCCTTCTGGCACAGGTCGAACGTCGAGCGAATGTCGGAGAGCAGGTCGTTGACTGTGCCCTCGCGGGGCTTCGGCTCGTTGTCGGTGCGTGAGGACACGAGGGACCAGCGACCGAGCCACAGTAAAGGCTCGGTGGTTGTCAATTCGGTGTTCCGGCTGTGGACACTCATTGTTCACGACCTCCACTTAACCACAGTAGCCGAGGAGGTCACGAGGGCCAAACTAAAATATTCTGTCATCACAAGAGGTTAGACGTGTTTCTGGACCTTCTGAGAGGTATCTCGCCAGTCAGCGATCGCGAGTCATCGGCAGATGCTCGCGAATCAGACTCCGGGGGGGTGACAGTTTAATAGACCTGTTTTTGGGGCGGCAGCCCGGACAACCCTTTCAGGAGATACCGGAACAGGGGACGCCGATTCACCATCATCCGCAGCACGCTAGCCTTGGTGACAAGGGCTCTCCCAGCGTCGTCGAATCCTGCAGCCTCGAGTTTGCCCGATGCGCACCATCGGCTAATCGTACGGGTGCTCACGCCGAGCCTCGAAGCTGCATCCTGTTTCTTCGTCACCCCCTCCACGTCGCCAGCGGGCGGGATCCAGCCCAGGAGGTCAAGGCATTCGGACCATAGTTTCAGACGCTCCCAGGGCCAAGGATTCTGGTTCTCTTTCCTCCGCTTTTGATGCGCTCTGACCTCTAGTTCGGCTGCGTGGAACAGGGCCATAGGCAATTCACCGGCAAGCAACCGAGCGCACTTCGTGTATTTGACCACTGTCGCTTTGCTGCACCTCAATCGCTTCCGTACACGGCTTGTTGCCGATTCACGCGAGTCTCTACCAAGTTCTTCCAGGGCTACGCGGATACGACGCTGTGCGTCGGGAAGCGTGATATCCTCTCGAAAGATGAACGCCGCAATGTACCTGTCCAGAGCATCCTGGGAGTTGCCTTTAGACCTGTCACGTAGTACGTTGCCCACAGCGTCCCCAATGCGGCCCGTTACAGCTCCCCAGCGTGCGGGCCGCAGCTTGTACGCGACGCTACCTCCGACGCTCGAAGGTCGTCAACGCCTTGTCGAGCAGTTCGCGGATCGCGTCGGCCTGCGCGGCACCGCGGATCGGGTCGCGCTCTCGCATCGCTTCGGCATAGGCGTCGATACGGTCGAGCATGGAACGCTGCATCCGCACTCCGACGGTCTTGACAAGGCTCTCGTTGAATTTCGTCGAGCCCTTCGGTCTGCCGGCGCCCTTCGCTCTAGTCGCCTTCTTCGTTTTCTTCCTCGTCGCCATCCTGCTCGATCTCCTTCAGGTCCTCTATCCAACCGTCCACGTTCTCCTGCCCGGACTCGCCGCGCAGGGGGGGATACTTGTCGGCCAACTCGCGCAGCCGCTTCCGCGCCTCGCGCACTGCGCCCAGGTCCACCACGCCCGGCCGGTGGTAGCGTTTACGAGTCACTAGCTCACGAGGCGGGCGATCTGCATCGGCATCCAGGGCTTGCCCGAACGGCTGCGCAGCCCGGCTTGGTCAAGTTCCTCGGCCGTGACCTTCAGGGTCAAGCCAGCCGCACGCAGCTTCCGTGCTTCTGCGATGACGGCCTGTTCGTCGGGCACCTCTTCGAGCCGGGCAGGGCCGTTGCCGTCCCGCACCACGCGGTATCCGTAAGGCGCCCGGCCGCCGTTGAACTCGCCCCGGCTAGCCTTGTGCGCTTTCGCAGCAGAAGTGCGTTCGCCCCCTAGGTTGCGCTCGAGTTCGGCTGCGCCTGCCATGACAGTCAGGAAGAACCGGCCCATCGCGCTCGACGTGTCCACGGACTGCCCGCCAAGGTCCACGAGGTGCAGGGCGACCCCAGCCTTGTCCCAGCCGGCCACCACGTCGAGGCAGTCTGCTGCAGAGCGAAACAGCCTGTCGAGCTTCAGCGCTACCACGGCCCCGGCCTCCCCGGTACGAACCGCCCGGAGCAGCGAGGCTCCGGCGGGCCGGTCGGCTAGCGGCTTGCCAGCGCTCACCCCGGCGTCAATCGCCACGTCCACCACGTCGAGCCCTCGCATGGTGCAGTAGGCTCGCAGTGTCGCCTCCTGGGCGTCGAGGCTGACGCCTTCGCGGGCTTGCTCCTCGCTGCTGACGCGGATGTAGAGAACTGCCTTGCCAGTGTCGGTAGCTTTCTTCGGTCGGCGTCCCATTGTAGCCTCCCTTGTCCCTTGACTGCGAGAGGTAGCACGGGCGTTAATAATTGTCAAGCAAAAATTAACAGTGAGGTCTCGCCGTGAAAACACTACGCAGCGCGGCGCGGATGCTCGCCCGCCTGCAAGTGCAACTGCCGCTGGTGAGCGCACGGCGCAGGGCCGGGCATGCGCTCACCGTGCTCAGCGCGGGCCGGCCTAGGAGGGGGTGGGGGCCCCCCGGCGCGCTCGCACGTTCGATAGGGGAGGTAATATGGGACCCGTGCAGTAGGGCCAATTACGCGGAGGTAGGAGGCGAGCCTACATGCCTAAGGACTGCGCACACAGCGGGTGCCGCTCGATATTGTGGTCTTGTTGTAGATCATGATCCGGCCGCGTCCGAATCCAACCGTGTATGCCTTGGATGTATCGTCCGATACAGACGTTGAGCACCAGTATCCAGTGCAGTCGGTGAAGTCGTCGGGCCAGTAGCAGTCCTCTCCGCCGGGGCCTTGGAGGTGGGGGCAACCCGCACAGGTGTCATCTCTGCATTCCGTTTCCGCGCAGGAGTCGGTGACGCCGCAAGTTCCACCGGTGACTGTGGCCGGGCAGCCGCGGATCAAGGTGCGCAGCTCGCTGATGCTGGGTAGGCGCCAGTCGGTGTGTCCGTCGAGGTCGAGCTGTTCACAGTAATCCACGGCCTCTTGCCAGTGTCGAATGCCTGGCAGGTCGGTAACCTGCCAAATCAGATCGGAATCGGTATCTGTGTCGGTGTCTGTATCAGCGTCCGTGTCCGAGTCGGAGTCGGCATCCGAGTCGGAGTCGGAGTCCGTGTCCGCGTCCGTATCGGTGTCTGTATCCGTGTCCGCGTCGGAGTCCGAATCGCTGTCTGAGTCCGTATCCGAGTCGGTGTCGGTGTCGGTGTCCGCATCGGTGTCAGCATCGCTATCGCTGTCCGCGTCCGTATCAACGTCGCTGTCCGAATCGGAGTCCACGTCCGTATCAACGTCGGAGTCGGTGTCCGAGTCCGAGTCCGAGTCCGAGTCGGCATCCGAGTCTGTGTCGCTGTCAACGTCCGTGTCCGCGTCGCTGTCGGCGTCTGCGACGGTGCTACCCGGATCGCAAACCGATACGCTCCAGACCAGCACCGCTGCACAGGCAAGCCAGACAAAGCGTCTCATTGCATCCCCCTTTGCGCGCATCGGTCGCCGTGCTCTGCGAGAAAGAAGAGGCCCGCAGAGGGACCGACGACCCTGAAGCGGCGAAACCCCAGGTGAAGCGACCACACCCTGCGGGCCAAGCGAACTTGGCCGGCAGGGTCGTCGGTGGCTGCGCTTCGAGCGCATCGGTCACTTCACCAAAAGCGCCCACACCGGAAGCTTGATGCTCCGGCATGGGTAGGGGTTTCGCCGAAGAGAACATGGCAGATCGCCAACTGGTTGGCAAGGGCAGGTCAGGCACCCGGCCAGGGCGCCCTCGGCGGTGGCCTGTGCGCGCTGGGACTCCTACCATAGGACCCGTACAGCTCACGGAAATCCGTGGGCTACGCAGCGAAGCAGAAGCCCCCGTTACTCAGCCCATGTTCGAACACAATTTCCTGTGAAATGTATTTGGCCATCTAGGCTTTTCGTAATCTGATAGCGAAAGATTGCCGCTGTGACGTAGTTCACCGCGGCTTCTTTCCGTCCTCGATATTCGATGGCAACGAATTGTAGGAACTCAGATTGTTTAAAAAACCCAGGCAGTATAGGTGTACGCATTTGTCTGATCTGTGACTCGCCCGGAAAAATGCACCCAGGTTCATACTCCGGATCGAGGTCAGCCAGTTCCGAATCGACCATCTTTTTCACTGCCGCCGCGGATTGGTAACTCGTCGCATGTTCGCCAGTTCTGTTTGAGTAGTTCAGAATCAGCCCGCACGCAGGAATGCGGCCATGGTTCTTCAGACGCCAGGCGATTTTTTGGGAGACACTGTCAGTTTTCTCCCGATCCTGGGAAACGCTGACCCACGGGCGTAATGTGCTCTCCATGTCGCTGGCTAGGATCTCGGTCTGCTGCTGGGTTGAATCGGTCTGCTGCTTGATCGAGCATGTCTGAATGCCGATGACGATCACACCTGCGATCGTCGCGAAGTGCGCCATGAACATGGCCCAAGCTTTCAGATGGCTTGGTGGCTCACACTCTCCGACGCAGCCGTTGCCGCCAATATTTTGCTCATCGCCTTCCTTCATCAGATCACCTCGCCGCAATGTGCCACACCGCCCGCACGATCAGCACCGCCCAGAGCAGGCAGGTAAAGTCGAGCCAACGTTCTAGGGGCCAGCGCAAACTCATCTCTCCTTGGGCTTGGTGACAAGCAGTATTAACCCCATGGCAGCAAGAAAAAGTGCAAGACCGATCGCCGTCCAATGAGGTTGGCCTCCGATAGTAGGCAACTTCGCGTAGGAGACGTATGCTGCCGCGCCGCCGAATGCGAGCGATAAGCCTCCAATGACTTTCCGGGTCAACGGATCTTTCGTCACCTGACTAGCCCCCGCGCTCTTACTCCCCGCGTTCCCGCCTCAGCTTCTCCGTCGGCCACCACCTCGGCCTGTTCTTCAGCACGCCGCCCTGGACCATCCACACCACGCACCCGCCGATGATGATCCCGAAGGCCGCGTCTGGCTGTCAGTACACTGCACCAGCAGCGCCCTACCGGAAAGCATCATCAATAGCCTCGTCGCGCTCGTCTCGCTGCTCTATATTAGGCTTCTTCCCGCCCTTCGGTATTATGCTGGTGGCAGCGGGGCCCTCGGGTAGGGCTGGTTTCACATACGCGTATGCAATCCAGCCCTTGCAACGTAGGGGTTTCCTCACCCGGACCTCGAACCACTTGTCCTGTTCGCCATTCGGCCAGACGATGAAATCAGTTCCCGTGACGACGCCATGAGTTTCTGGCGGCAGCTTGCAGGCATCAACGGTCGAGCCGGGTCTTCCCTTATGCAGATGGACCTTGTGCTCTACGTCGTTGTTCTCTTCGAGGACAACTCGTGAGCCGACTTCGATACCAGCAGTCCGCGCTTTCCATTTCGCAACTGAACGGTCGATGCGACGCTGAGTCGCAGCATCAAGGCCGCCTGGCTTCGTGCTGTCGCCGCCCTGGAACATACAGAGGAGACAGCTGCCGACAATCACGGCCACGAGGATGAGAGTTACAATGACGGTCGTGTTCCCACCGCCGCTCTGCTTCTGCTGGACCTGCTGCGCCTGGCCGGGCTGGATGTCACGCTTGCAGTGCTTGCAGACGATGGCCTCGTCCTGGATGTCCTCGGCGCAGTATGGGCACTTCTTCACGCAGCACCTCCGGCGTCTAGGATACCGGGAACCGCCCCACGCTCCCCCATTCCATGTATTTAATCATCTGCTCGCCCAGATCATTGAAGTCGTAATTCCGCGCAGAGAGACAGTAGAAGCCGGTCTGAACTAGCTCGTAGTACAGATCCGATAGTGGACTTGCTGTCGGTGCGTTCGTGGGGCCGAAGTCAAGTTCAGCCCAGATGCGCACCCCATGCGCGAAACCATCTGGCCCGCGATCCGAGTCAAGAACCCGAAGGACAAACACCTCGCCAGGAACTGGCAATTCCCCCGAGAAATAGTGTTTCATCAGCGTGCGGATCCGGAGCCGCGAATCATAGGCGAGCGCGGTTTGTCCGATGCAACCCCATCCTGATGAAGGGATCGCCTCTTCAGCCAGGCCGAGGATGTGGCCCCCGTTCACTCGAATCCGTCTCAGCTCTGGTGCTGTCAACGACAACTTCACTTCGATGGTATGGATTACCGAGTGCAACATCGCTAGGCATGATCCGTCCTCGTTCTCGGCCAGGAGCGGGTACCGCGAGTCCGTTATCATCACATCGATCTGTGGAGAGAGCTTCCCGCTCGGAGTCGTAAAATGGCCGGTGCGAGCAACGAAGCAGGACGGCAAGTGCTTGTTCAAGAACTCGACAATTGGCTTCTCGCCGTTTCTACCCATGATCTGGGGATTCGAAGTCGAACGCCTCGCCTTTTGTATTTTTGCGCGGAGATCCGCTTCCACGGCCATAAAGATCGTATTGACCTGTCCGGGCTTGTGTCTCTGGTATCCCATGGAGCCTATCTCACCCTGGACCTTCGAGCCGGCTTCAACGAGCTGCACCGGCCGGCAATGCCGCACACGACCCGATTCGCTACTTCATGGTCTCCCCGTCAACAGGTGGCCACATTCTACCGCATCCCTCGGGTATCGCAAGGAGCCGTGCCCGGGCTTGAACGGTGGGCTGCGTGGGTGTACTAAGGTGTTATGGATGTGCCCACGCCGTGCCCAACGCGCGGGAGTGGGCTGGGAGAGGAAGGCACGAGGAGGCAGTCAAGGGCAGAGGCAAGAAACGGGAATCGCTGGGAAACGCGCAGCCTGGTTAGGTTTTTCGGATTCCGGCTCCGAGTCTTCGACTCCCTTGCGCCTCCGCCAGCCCGTGTCATCTCGACGACGGCAGATAGAACAGACAGCGGTGCAGGCAGATCTTGGCCTCGCGCCCCGACTCCAGCGCGCACTGCGTGACCCCCGCGTGCTTGATGATCGTGCTGGCGTCCTGGCAGGCCTCGAGTGCCCTCTCGTGGATGAAGTGGCACGACTTGGAGCAGTCGCTGTACTTGGACTTTCCCGCTCGGGCCTCGCCCGAGTGCACCAGCACCGCGGCCGTGATCCCGACCGATACCGTGCACAGCACACCGAATAGGAATGCCTTGATCATCCTCCTGTCCTCCCCTGTGCGTTAGCGGCTAAGGCCCGCGCACGCAGCGCAGGCGGGCAGTGTTGGTCTCCCGGGAGCGGAAGATCCGCGCGTTGTTGAAGCTGATCACCAGCACCCGGTTCTCGGGCTCGTCCGTGGCGCTCGAGGTGGACCAGAACTCGCCGCCGCAGAGATTGAGCGAGTCGCGCAGATCCGCGGACCAGTAGCACCCGCAGTACCCGGGGCCCTGTTCCGGTGCGTCCTGGCAGCCGGCAAAGCAGTCCTCGTCGAGGCAGACCAGCTCCATGCAGCCGGTGCCGATGTCGCAGGGACCGCCGGTCACGGTGCGGGCACAGCCGCGGATCAGCGAGCGCAGCTCGTCGATGTCGGGCAGCCGCCAGTCGGTCTGGCCGTCGTGATCCAGGCCGTCGCAGTACGCAACGGCCTCGGACGAGGTGAAGAACTGGTGCGTGGTCCAGTCGATCTGCTGCCAGATCAGACCCGTGGCCGCGTCGGTCCAGGTCGGTCCGGGTGGCGTTGTGTCGGTGTCCGAGTCCGCGTCGGTGTCGACATCGGTGTCAACGTCCGTGTCCGCATCGGTATCGACATCCGTGTCGGTGTCGGTGTCGGTGTCCGTGTCGGTGTCCGTGTCGGTGTCCGTGTCGGTGTCGGTGTCCGTGTCCGAGTCCCCGCTGCAGTCGCAGGGCTCCCAGCCCGAGCCGCTGGAGTTGCAGACCTCCACGCCCGAGTCCCCGTTGGCGCAGGTGCACAGCCGCGGCCGGCCCGGCTCGCAGCGCTTGACCGGATCGTCCGCAGAACAGCCGTACGCGAGGAGCACCGCGGCGAGCAGCAGCGCGGCAGGGCGAGGATGCGGGGAAAACATGATGGTCACCTCCGGAAGTCCTTGTTCCGACGCAGGATAACCGATAGCGGGTTTCCGCGTCCACCACCGGATCTGGCGGCTGCAACTTCCCAGGATTGCCCGACTTGTTCCACTATGTCGCTTGGCCTTGACCAGGTGGCGGAAAAGGGGTAATTGATGTGAACTGATCGGGGAGTTCCTAGGAGCAGGAAAGGGGCGTCAGCATGCACCAGGGGAGCCACGAGGGCTGGCCCGGTGGTCAGATCATCATCGTGTGTCTGATCTGCTTGGCCGCGGCCGCGGTCGGCGGATGGCTGCACGGTGAGAAGGCCGCTGAGGCCAACCGCAACGAGGCGATTGACGTCGCAAGGAAGAAGCTCGCCGGACACCGCGTGGACTTCGACAAGAAGTGGGTCAAGGCGGTTGACGACTCGTTAGAGTCCATTGGTCCCGGCCTGATGCGGCGGCCCAAGCCCAGGCTCGGCGAGATCGGCGAGTTCAGCATCCCCGAGGTGCTGGCCCTTTTCCTCGCCGGCAAGACCGAGGGCTGGCAGGAGCAGCTCGGCCGCACCGGTGAGCAGCTGGTCAACCGGCTGCTCGCGGTGGACGAGCTCCCCGCGGTGGGCGCGGACTACGGCGTGGTGGTCGATGTGGCCGGCCCGCTGGCTTTCCGCAGCTCCAAGGCGACCTCCACCGGGTTGAAGACCGCGCAGGAGGAGGTCAAGAAGTTAAGCAAGGACTCCAAGATGGCCCAGCGCTGGGCCTCGGCAGACAAGGGCGCCGTGGACCTGGTGGTCGATATCCCGGTGGTCCTCGAGGAGAACGTGCACGGCCTGCTGCTCGTGGGCAAGCGCGTCAGCGACGAGCTGCTCAGCAAGGCCTATCCGGACCATCCTGCTGCGCTGCTGCACGGCGGTCGTCTGGTGGCTTCCAACGGCCCGGTCTGCGTCGAGGCGCTGGTGGGCGTGGGCGGCCTGGAGAGCTTTGCCGAGAAGGACGTGGTGGGTGAGAGCGAGGCCAACGATGTGGTGTTCGTCACGGGCAAGACCACCACGGACAAGAAGCACCCGCCGATGCTGTTCGCCCTGTGCGAGAAGCTGACGCCGCCCGAGGGCGGATGGTCCGGTCAGCTCTCGCGGTACTACTGGTACGGCGGCGGCGTGCTGGCGATCATCCTCTCGGCGTTGCTGGCGATCCGGGCGCACCGCAAGGTCGATCAGGCCGTGGCCGAGGAAGAGGCCGACAGCCTGGGCGGCTGGGGCGATTGATAGGCAGACACTTCTCTCTGGTAGTTTGTTGTAGTCGTTGGCGGCGACGTCAACGGGGGACTTGTTTCCCCAGCACGTAATCGATCTCGTACAGGTCATAGTGCGCAGGAGTCATGCCCAGCGCCGCGTACGTGGCCTTGGCCGCGGTGTTCTCGCGGTCCACGTAGAGCCGCAGGCCGCAGACGCCTTCCTGTTGACGCGCCTCCTCGCAGACACGGTCGTACAGCGCGCGGAACACGCCTTGCCGTCGGGCCTCGGATCGGATGTACACCGACTGGATCCACCAGAAGGCCCCGTCGCGCCAGTCGCTCCACTCGGGGGTGATCATCAGCTGACCCAGCACCTCGCCGTCACGCTCGGCGAGCAGGTACAGGGCCCGGGCCGGGTCTTCCAGCGCGCGGCGGGTGCCGCTGCGCACGGTCGCCTCGTCGAGCGTCAGGTCCTCGGTCTCCCGCGCCATGGCCTGGTTGTGGGCCACGATCGTCTCCAGGTCGCCGGGCCCGGCCCGCCGGATCGTCATGGCCTCGCTCATCGCATCCTCACGGCCACTGGAACATCACCACGTTGGTTCGCTCCTCCACGTTGCGGGTCGCGTCGCGGGCCAGCCCGCTGACCATGAAGCCGTAGCGCACGCCAGACCGGGGCTGGAAGTTCTGCAGTGGAGATTGCTTGATGTGGTCGCCGGCCACCGAGCTCTTGTTCTTGCACGTCTGGCCGTGGCGCATCCATTCCCAGGTCGCGGCGTACCAGGTGTTGCCCTGGTACACGAAGATCCACGGGTTGGCGTTGACAAAGGCGCCCACGTGGTCCAGCCCGGGCCAGACATCGGCCTTGTCGTAGTCGAGGCAGATCTGCCCGCCGTTGATCCGCACCCGGGACAGCGTGCCCGTCTGGGCCCAGCCCGAGACATTGGTGTGCAGCCAGACCACACCCGAGAAATCGGCCGGCAGCTCGGGCTGGCCGGTGTCGGTGTCCGCGTCGGTGTCAACGTCGGTGTCAACGTCGGTGTCAACGTCGGTGTCAACGTCGGTGTCAACGTCGGTGTCAACGTCGGTGTCAACGTCGGTGTCAATGTCGGTGTCCGCGTCCGTGTCCGCGTCGCCGCTGCCCGCGCCTGGACCGGCGTCGAAGTTCTGTTCGATCTCGGCCTGCGACAGGGCTCGCCCGTAGATCGCGACCAGGTGCAGGCGGCCGCGCCAGGCCCGGTCCACGGTCAGCTCGTTGGCCAGGGCCAGGCGGTACCCGGTGTTCCAGCTCGACAGGTTACCGCCCACGCTGCCGCTGCCCACGCTCTGACCGTCCACCAGGATTCGCGCTGTCCCGCCGGCGGCCCGGGTGTACGCCACGTGGAGCAGCCGGGCGCCGGCCGTGCCGGCCGGGCTGGTGATCGCGGGCATGCCGTTGTCCGAGGTGGCGCTGGTGCGCAGCCGACCCTCCCAGGACGTGCCCTCCTGGCCCAGGGTGGTGTTGCGGTTGGAGGGATCGCTCGAGATCGTAATCACGCGCGCCGGTCCGCCCTGAATGGTGTCGGCCGGCTCGATCCAGGCCTCGATGGTGATCTCGTTGCTCGCGCGGCAGCCGCTGATGATCTTGGCGGCCGCGCCCGGCGAGGCGATCAGCGTGGACGAATCCACGGACAGCGAGCCCTGGTGCCAGGTCACGACGCCGGCGTCGTGGATCGTCAGGTCGAGCGGCGTGCCGGCCAGCGCGGTGTCGTGCACGGTCGTGCCCGAGCCCTCGTCAAAGTCATAGAAAGCGAGCAGCCCGCCGGCGACCCGCGGTGGGTCGGTGTCGCTGTCGCTGTCGGCGTCGGTGTCGCTGTCGGCGTCGGTGTCGGTGTCGGCGTCGGTGTCGGTGTCGGTGTCGGTGTCGGTGTCGGTGTCGGCGTCGGTGTCGGTGTCGGCATCGCTGTCCGCGTCGCCGCAGTGGCACTGGCCAAACCCGGTGCCCTCGGCGTTGCAGATCTGCTGGCCCTGGGGCTGGCCCGCGCCGCAGTCGCAGCGCTCCACGCTGCCGGGCACGCAGAACTGGCCGTCTCCGCTGTCGTCTCCGCAGCCGTGGCCGAGCAGGACCAGCAGCGAGACCGCCAGTGTCCGGGTTCTTCGGGCGCGCATATTCCCTCCACCACCTCTGGATTGGTGGATCCTCGTTACCGGTGCGCTCAGCATCACCGCGGCAACCGGGCCTGTCAAGGGGCCGGGCAGGAGCACCTTGCCACCCGGCCTGTAAATCCGCATATTAGATCCAGCCCAGGGCTGTCCCGGCGGGAGGGATTCGATGTTCGAGGGCCGCAAGCTCCGCTTCTCCCTGTTCTACGTCCTGCTGGCCGTGGTGTTCCTGTGGATGCTCAACTCGTCCTTTGGTGGCGGCCCGCAGTCGCTGCCGTACTCCATCTTCAAGCAGGAGATCCGCGCCGGCAAGCTGGCCGAGGTCTGGGTCGGCGAGACCGAGGTGTTCGGCCGGAGGATCGGGCCGCAGGAGCAGACGCCCGCCAGGGATTCGCCCGAGGCCAGCCCCGGCTGGAACCCCTTCGGCTCGGGCCGCAGTCCCCGGCCCGACGTCAAGACCATCCGCGTGCACGAGGACGACCAGCTGATCGCCGAGCTGGAGCGGGCCGGCGTGACCTACTCCGGCCGCATCGAGGAGCCAGGCCTGTTCCAGACCTTGCTGGCCTGGGTGCTGCCGATCGGCCTGATGATCCTGGTATGGGTCTTCATCATGCGCCGCGTGGGCCAGGCCGGGCAGGGCGTGATGGCCTTTGGCAAGAGCAAGGTCAAGATCCACGGCGAGAACGCGGTGGAGACCAGCTTCGAGGACGTTGCCGGCGTGGACGAGGCCAAGGAGGAGCTGGTCGAGGTGGTGCAGTATCTCAAGGAGCCGAGCCGCTACAGCAAGCTCGGCGCACGCATCCCCAAGGGCGTGCTGCTCGTCGGCCCGCCGGGCACTGGCAAGACCCTGCTCGCCCGCGCCGTGGCCGGCGAGGCCGGCGTGCCCTTCTTCACGATCTCGGGAGCCGACTTCGTGGAGATGTTCGTGGGCGTGGGCGCGGCCCGGGTGCGCGACCTGTTCGAGCAGGCGCAGAAGAACGCGCCCTGCATCGTGTTCATCGACGAGCTCGACGCGCTGGGCAAGGCCCGTGGTGCGGGCGGACCGATCGGCGGCAACGACGAGCGGGAGCAGACGTTGAACCAGCTGCTGGTGCAGATGGACGGATTCGACCCGGCCACCGGCGTGGTGATCCTGGCCGCGACCAACCGACCCGAGATCCTCGACCCGGCCCTGCTGCGCGCGGGCCGCTTCGACCGGCAGGTGCTGGTCGATCGGCCGGATCGCACCGGCCGCAAGGCGATTCTCGAGGTGCACGCGAGGAACATTGAGATCGACGACGCCGTGGACCTGGAGCAGGTGGCCGCGCGCACGCCCGGCTTCGTGGGCGCAGACCTGGCCAACCTGCTCAACGAGGCCGCGCTGCTCGCTGCCCGTCGCGGCGGCGAGTCGGTCACCGACGCGGATCTCGACCGGGCGGTCGATCGCATCGTGGCCGGCCTGGAGAAGAAGAACCGGCTGATCAACCCCAAGGAGCGGCGCATCGTGGCGTACCACGAGATGGGCCACGCCGTGGTCGGCTCCTGCGTGCCCGGCGCGGATCCGGTGCAGAAGGTGACCATCGTGCCGCGAGGCATCGGCGCGCTGGGTCTGACCTGGCAGGCGCCCACCGAGGACCGCTACCTGATGACGGTCTCGGAGCTGCGGGGCAAGATCGCGGCGCTGCTGGGCGGTCGGGCAGCCGAGCTGGTGTTCTTCGGCGAGCCGTCAACGGGCGCCTCCAACGACCTGGCGCGGGCCACCGAGGCAGCACGGGCGATGGTTGTCGAGTACGGCATGACCGACGCTGTGGGGCCGGTGCGCATCCAGCCCGAGCGCGGCAGCTTCCTCGGCGGCCTGGACCTCAGCGGAGGCCGTGGTGAGTACGGCGACAAGGTCGCCGACGCGATCGACGCCGAGGTACGCGCCATCGTCGAGGCCGAGCTGGAGCGCGCCCGGGCGATCATCGTCGAGCGCAAGGCGCAGGTGGAGCAACTGGCCGAACTGCTGCTGGACAAGGAGACGCTCACCGGCGACGAGGTGCGGGCGGTGTGTCCGGGATCCCCTGAATCCTAGAATCTCACCCTTTTTACCGTGGTCTGCTCCGGCCGGATCTCCACCACGATCTCCCGCTGCAACCCCTTCTCCGGATTGACCACGCGCAGGGTGTGGCGCCCGGGGGGGAGCTCGATGTCGACCAGCGGTGTGATGCCGAGCTTCTTCTTGCCCCAATAGACCTCGGTCCAGGGCACGGTGGCCAGACGCAGCTTGCCCGGGGCCTTGGCCGCGGCCGGTTTCCTGGGCTTGCGCGGCTTCTTCGGCTTTCTCGGCTTCCTCGGCTTCTTGATACCGTGCTTCTTTGCGGCCTCGGGCTCGGACGGTGCGACAGGCTCCGGCTCGACGAGCGGCGGCAGCTCGGGCGGCGCGATCGGATCCGCCCTCGCCGGCGGCGGCGGCTCCGGCGTGACGTGCTGGAACATCGGCGGCGGCAGCGGCGTGTACGGCTGCTCTGTTTTCTGCTCATCTTTCCAGAACAGCAGTACCACGGCAAGCCCGATGAAGATCGTGCCTGCCGCGCTCAAGGCGAAGATCTTCCACCTCTCCCCGCGACTCGGCGGCTGGGGCGACGGGGTGGGCGTGGCCCCTTCGGGCCTGGGGTGTGGCTTGGAGGGCGGATCGGCGGCGTCCGGCGGTATCGTGTCGGCGTCGGAGTCCTCGGTCTCGAGGTCGCCGAACAGGCTCTCCGCGAGGTCGCCCCCGCGGGTCTGGGCCTTCTTCACCAGCAGCTGCTTCTCCACCATGCGGTCGAAGAACAGCCAGCGCACGAACTCGCCCACCGCCACCGTGTCGCAGGGCTCCTTGGCCTTCTTCACCAGCTGGGAGAGGTCCATCCGCATCTCGGCCGCGGACTGGTAGCGCAGCTCTCGCGAGCGGTTGAGCGCCTTGAGCGCGATCGCGTCCAGGTCCCAGGGGACCTGCGGGTTGATCGACGACGGCGGCGGCGCGTCCTCCTTGGCGATCGCAGTGAGGATCTCGAGCTCGCTGGTCTGGTGGAACAGCCGCCGACCGGTCAGCATCTCCCACAGCACGACACCGGAGGAGAAGATGTCCGAGCGGGCGTCCAGCGGCAGGTTCTTGACCTGCTCGGGTGACATGTAGCGGAACTTGCCCTTGAGCGTGCCGGTGGTGGTGTACGAGCTGCGGTGCGTGGCCTTGGCGATGCCGAAGTCCATCAGCTTCACCCCGCCGGTGTAGAGCACGAAGATGTTCTGCGGGGTGACGTCGCGGTGGACCAGGTTCATCGGCTTGCCGTCCGGGCCGACCAGCGAGTGCGCGTGGTGCAGCCCGTCGCAGGTCTGCAGCATGATCCCGGCGACGAGGTAGGGAGGGATCTTCTCGCCCATCTTGAAGATGGTGCGCATCAGCTCGGCCAGGCTCTCGCCCTCGAGGTACTCCATGGCGATGAAGTACTGGTTGTTCTCGCAGCCGAGGTCGTAGGTCTGCACCACGTTCTGGTGGTTCAGCCGCGCTGCGATGCGGGCCTCGTCGAGGAACATCTTGACGAAGAACTCCTCGCGCGCGAGGTGGGTCAGGATGCGCTTGACCACGAGGAGCTTCTCGAAGCCGGCGATCCCGGTCTGCCGCGCGAGGAAGATGTCGGCCATCCCCCCGGTCGCCATGTGGGCCAGGAGCTCGTACTTGCCGAATTTACGATCGGATGCCGGCTCGCTCATTTGGGAGAAGGTAGGGCAAGGGGGCGCAATAAGTCAAATATCGCTCGCCATCGATCCGTCCACGTGCACGTGAACGCCAACCGGGGAGCGAGCTACCTGATATCCACCGAGAAATTCCGGCTGTCCGGCGTGCTGTCCACCGAGGCGGCCACGATCGCGGCCGTGGCCGCCAGGGCCGCGGCGCCGCCGCCGATCAGCGTCCAGACCCACCACTTCTCGTACCATTGCTGCTCCGTGGGCTGACCCGCCTCGGCTGCGGCGGCCGAGGGCAGGGCTGCGGCCGGCAGGGTCTTGGCCGGGGAAACGGCTCCGGGCTCGAGGCGGGCCTCGATCACCTCCTCGCCGGCCGCAGGGACCTCGGCCGCCGCGGTCTCGTTGCCCTGCAGCGCGGCGACCGCTGAGGGCTCGGCCGCTGGCTCCTGCTCGGGTGCGATGAACGGGATCTGCAGGGGATGCTCGGCGTCGGCCTTGGTCAGCAGGCGGGCGCCGTGGCGATCGAAGGCCTCGGCGTAGAACTCCACGGCTCCGTCCCCGCCCGGCTCCCAGTCTGCCGCGGCCACGGCCAGGGTGCTCGTGCCCGTGGTTGCGAGCTCGAGTCGCAGGGTGACGTACGGCGAGGCCGGGATCCTGCGGTAATGCAGCAGCAGGTGATCGACCAGCTTGGCCGGATCGCTATCCACCACGGCCGCGATCCCCAGCGCCTCGCCCGGCGTGACCCGGTCCGGCGGCGTCACCTGCACCGAGAGCGGCGGCACGTTGGTCTCGAGGACCTTGAGGAAGGGCGCGCGGTAGCGTGGGGAGATGTCGGGATCGAGGCGGTAGCTCGGGTCGAGCGAGAGCACCGCGCGGAAGCTCTGCTCGGCCTCTGCGTCGCGGCCGAGCGGGGCGAGGCACAGGCCCTTGAGGGCGAAGATGCGGACCAGATCGGACTTGCTGTTGCCCGCCACGACCCTGGCCTGCTCCAGCTTCTGCAGCGCGCCCTCGAAGTCGAGGAAGCTGAAGGCCGTGCTGGCCTCCTCCAGCAGCCCGGCGCTGCCCCCGGCCTGGAGCGCGGGCGAAGCGAGGAGCATCAGGATGGTTGCGGTGATGATGGTGGTGCGCTTCACCGGGCCTCCGCGTACACCTGGATCATCGCAGGTGGCGCGGGATTAGGCAAGTTATCGTCGTTGGCGGAGACTTCGGCGAGGATTGCAGGGGATGTGGAGGATGCGGGGCCCTACATCGCCCAGCGGGTATGAGCCGCGGCATCGGCGTCGGGGGAGCGGCGCGTACGGTACGGATCGTGGCGGTACGCCTCGCGCAGCAGCAGCTCGCCGCCCTCGTCGAGCTCGACGCGGATGATGTTCTTGCGCAGCTTCTCGATCACCACGCCGGTGCCGAAATTATTGTGCCGGATACGCTGGCCCACGCGATAGATCTGCGAGCAGTCGTACGCCGAGCCCTTGGACAGCTGGTCGGTCGCCTGGCAGAACTCCTTGGGCACGAAGCGCAGCCGCCGGTCGTAGTACGCCTTGCTCACGCGCTCGATCGGAACCTCGAGCATCTCGGAGAGGTCGCGGAACAGGTCGCTGCGCTGGGGGTATCCGCAGCGGTCGAGCGCGCGGTCGACCCGGTGCCGGAAGTGCGAGCGCGGCACCACGGGATCGCCGCCCGAGGTGCGCGTGAGCGTGGGGCAGCCGTTCTTGTCGCACTCGGTGAGCAGCGCGCGCAGCGCGGTTTCCACCGAGGCGGGCGCCGACTCGAGGCTTCCGGTGAAGTACTGCAGCAGGGTATTGGTGTGCAGCCCGGTGCGTTCGGCCAGGCTGCGGTACACGATCTGCTTCTCCTTCAGCTCGAGCTTCTTCATCACCCGCTCGAGCAGGGGCCTCAAGATCGAGGTCGGCACGCGGGCGCCCTTGGGGATGCCGCGGGGTAGCCCGCGCCGCCGCGAGGGCGGGGCCACCACGTCGCCGTTCTCCACGCGACGGTGAAAGGCCTCGAGTGCACGCAGGCGTCCCGCCTCGAGGGTGCGCAGCTCGCGCCGGTGATAGCGCAGCACAGTTCCGGGGTGCACCCCCAGTTCCGCTGCCAGCGCGCGGTACAGCCACGCGGGACGGGCCAGGCCCAGGGTGCGAATCATGCGGTCGATCAGCTGGGATGCCTTGGCCGAGGGGACACGTAGGGTAGATCGGCTCTTGGCTGGAGTACTCATACCCCGGGCTCGATGCAAGCCGTATGCCCCGGGTCAGAACTTTTTTGTCCAGCACTCAAGCGGTCGGGATGGCTGGCCAAACCAGCCGGTTTGGTCAGTATGAAAAAAGTGAACAGTAACGAGATCGCGACATCGATGTCCTGATCCCACGAAATACTGCGCGACTAGGCGCGTCATGATTACAGTGGAACTGTACCTAGTATACGAAGGGGATCACGGCTCTACGGCGCTCCGGGTACTCCACGCCAAAGGTCTCGATGTACCATCGATGCTGCGCCCGAGCGCGCGGGATCAGGTTGGCCGCGGTGAAGGCGGCAAAGGCCAGGCCGGGCAGGGACCAGGTGCCGACGGCCCAGCCGGTCCACTCCAGCAGCTCGCCGAGGTAGTTGGCGCAGGAGACCAGCTCGAAGGCGCCGCCGCGGGGGATCTTGTACCCGCTCTCCCCGGGTTTGCGCAGGCGGATCAGCACCCAGTCCGAGTGCTGGTTGATCGCGAAGCCGAGGACGAACAGGGCGGTGCCGCCGATGAAGCGCGGGTCGAGCCACCAGCTCGCCGGGTACGCCGGCCCGAGCGTGTACAGCCAGCGGCCGTTGATGTAACCGTTGGCCGCGGTGAACACGATCGCCATCAAGAAGGGCAGCAGGGTCATGTTGCTGCGTCCGCCGCGCAGGCGGAAGGGGAAGACAAAGGTGCGGTTGCCGTAGTGCACGAGCCACATCACGAGGAACACGATCGCCAGCGGATCGGTGGTGCGGTCGCTGACCGCGAAGCACCAGGCAAAGATCAGCACGGACGGTGCCTCCTGGACCACCCAGCCCGCGGTGCGGTTGATCTTGGGGCCCCAGCCGGCGCGGGTGAACTTGCCGTACGGCGCGGTGACGAACTGCAGCACCACGAAGACCGCCACGGCGAGAGCGAGCAGGGCCATCGTCAGCCAGAAGTGGATGTCGAGCTCGGTCACGCGGCCTCCGTGGGGAGGGGATAGCACAGGCTCGCGGCCGGCGCCAGATCGAGGGTGTGTGCGAAGCCTGTACCGGCTGGTTCGACGGGATTCTCATGCTACAATAAGACACTACACTGGGTCGGCCGGGGGAGGCACAAATTGGGGGGTCGAGGAATTGGTGTGCTGGCGCTGCTGCTTGTCATTGCGGGCTGCGACCCGCTGTTCGAGCTGATCTCGCCCAAGCGGACCGATCGCGACGACATCGAGGAAAAGCTGAAGGGCGAGGCCAGCTACTTCCGCGCGATGACCGAGATCGAGTTCGTCGATGAAAAGGGTACGCACCATTACCCGGCTAGAGTGTTCCCGTACTGGGATCCGGACCGTCCAGAGGGGCTGACCAGGCTGATCGACCAGATGGAGCAACTCTATCACGTGGGCGACGAGCCTGGCGCGATCGAGGCGGCCCGGGCCGTGCTCGCCGTGGACGAGGACAACACCCAGGCCCTGACGACCCTGGTCCTGTCCTACGCCCGCCGCGGCGAGCACCTGCTGCTTCTGCCCGAGCTGAAGCAGAAGGCTCTGGCCGAGCCGCCGAGCGCGGCGCACCTGCTGGCCCTCGGCCGGCTGCAGATCGAACTCGGCGACGCCGAGCAGGGCAAGGTCTACCTCGACCGCGCCGCCGGGCTCGAGCCCGACCTGCCGCTGCTGCACCACAACCTCGGACGGTACTACGGCAACTTCGCCAGGCAGCTCGACGTCGGCCGCGCCCTGCAGGAGTACCAGCGGGAGATCGAACTCACCCGCTTCTCCGCCTCGTACTTCAACCTGGTCCAGTGGTACGACAAGGACATCGGCGACGGCCAGGCCGCGGTCAAGGTGCTCGACCGGTACTTCGCACACTACGCCGGCGGCTTCGAGGAGTGCTCGTGCCTGATCCAGGTCGTGATCCGCGCCGGGATGAATGAGCGGGCGCGCAAGGTGGACATCCCCCGCTGCCTGGAGGCCACGGGCCACCACCTCGACAAGCGGCACGACATCGGCATTCTGCTCATTGGCATGCTCGAATGGGAGTCGGCTGCCGAGTACTACCAGAAGATGATCGACGACCTCGGCGGTCGGGCCGGGCCGGGCCTGGGCTATCGCATGCACTTCCACCTCGGTATGGCGCTGGAGGCGCTGTGCCGGGGCGAGGAGGCCGAGGCGCATTTCGCCAAGTCGCTGCGCTACAACCCGGATTGGGGCGGTTCGTACTTCTACCGCGGCCTGGCGCGGCTGCAGCAGGGAAACAACCGGGGCGCGCTGCAGGACTTCCGCGAGGCCTGGAGGCGCAAGCCCGACAGCGAAAACGCGCGCTTCTGGGTCAAGAAACTTGAGGCCGAGCCCGGGATCGCCTTCACCCGGGAGGACTTTGACAAGATCCACAACATCTATCCCAAATACAGCGACGCGGATCGGCTGGCCTCGGCCGGGTTCGGGTACATGCGGCACCGGGTGTGGGACCGGGCCGAGGAGAAGTACGCGGCCGCATTGAAGCTCGATCCGGGAAACGGGCACGCCTGGATGGGCAAGGCAGACCTGGTCCGGCTGCGCGACCAGGACTTCAACCGGACGATCGACATCGGCAAGCAGGGGCTGCTGGCCGGCGCCGATACCGCGGATCTGCACAACGTAATCGGTTACGCGTACCGCAGGCTGGGCGACAACGAGACCGCGCTGAAGTATTTTCGCCAGGCGCTGGCCCGCAGTCCGCGGTTCCGCGTGGCGCACGTCAACGCGGCGCGGGCGCTGGAGGACCTCGGCCGCGGCGAGGAGGCCATGCCGCACTGGGAGGCGATCGGCATCGATCTCGACGTGTGGGATCCGCTCGGGCCTTACAAACCCTTCGCGTACGGTGCGGTGGCCCTTTTGGCGGTGCTGTTCGTGGTGATGCGGATCCGGCGGGCGCGGGCGAGCAGGACGAAGCCGGGCGCCGACGTGACCTCGGCGAGGCGATAGAAACACAAAGTCGTGTCCGAGCGGAACACCATCAACTGCGAGTCCGGCCATCAGCCTGTTGGCGAGCGGCGCGAGCCGCGAAGGGCGGCGTTTCTCACCGCCGCACTCGGTTGCGGGATCGGTGCCGCCTGCACGCTCCCGCTTGCGCTAACGGATCCCAGTATTCACAATCCGATCGTCCTGTTGGTCCTTATCTGCCCCCTCGCTGCCGTCACCGGAGTCGTGCTGGGTATCGTTGGGCTAGCGGTTGAAAATGGTCCAGAGGTGACGAACAGGGGTTTGGGGCTTCTGGGGATGCTTCTGTCCGCACTTGCAGGTATGCTGTGGCTGGCTGCCTTCTTAAGCTCCGCATATCAGTAGTGGGCGTGCGGAGAATGCGATGAAGGTGACCTTTCCTGCTGACGTGAGGCGCAAGGGCCTGATTTTGCACCTGGCGATGATCAGCTCGCTGATCGTGTACGGCGTTGCGCTGTACTTCGTACTTCGCAGCGGCTCAAGAGAGGTGGAGCCGGACCCGGAGACGGTCAAGCTGCTGCTGCCGATCCTCGGCGGGCTGGGCGCGCTCGAGCTGCTGGCCTCCTTCTTCCTGCCCCGGATCATCGTGTCCGACGAGAAGCTGCTAGCCGCGCTGCCGCGGGATGCGGAGCGCCCGGAGGTGGTCGCCCGGCAGGCGGCGCAACTCACGCTCACCGCTTCGATCATCCGGTGGGCGATCATCGAGTCGGTGGCGATCTACGGCTTCGTGCTGGGCATGCTCGGCCGTGACCTGATGCTGTTCTTGTACTTCGGCGCGCCCGCGCTGCGTCTTGTCCGCCAGGTAGCGGATTACGGTGTGAAAATCTGTCGAAAGCCAACAGCCGCAGCGGTGTTCCGGTCCGCCAGCATGGGACGCTTGCTCAATCCGTCTTCGAGGAGTAGGTTCCCCTTGACCAGCGACTTACGGCAGGGGAGGGCGCGATGAAGGTGCTGTTCCTCGGCGGTTGCGGCGAGATGGCCGTGCCGATGCTCAGGCTGCTCGCGGCCGACGACGCCTTCGAGCAGGTGACGATCGCCGATCTCGACGGCGGCAACGCGAGCCAGAAGGCCGCTTCGAGCGGCGCCAAGTTCTCGGGCCTGCGTCTCGACGCCACGGATCACGCGGCCCTGGTGCGTGCGGCCCGCGAGCACGACCTGGTGCTGAGCTATGTCGGACCCTTCTACTTCTTCGAGCGCCGCGTGGGCCTGGCCGCGATCGAGGCCGGCGCGCACTATCTCAGCATCTCCGACGACTACGACGCCTTCCTCTCGATCTACACCCTGGAGCAGGCCGCCCGCGAGGCCGGGGTCAAGCTGCTCACCGGCTTCGGCAACTCCCCGGGCCTGACCCAGGCCCTGGCCCGCCAGGGCTTTCTGGCGCTGGACGAGCCCAAGCGCATCGCGATCAACTGGGCTGCCGGCTCCAACGAGGCCGTGGGCCCGGCCAACATCCTGCACGTGATGCACTTCATGACCGGCACCACGATCCAGTACCAGGACGGCCGCATGCTGGCGGTGCGCGCGGGCGGCGGTAAGAAGATGGTCGACTTCCCCGAGCCGATCGGGACCACCGCGGTGTACTACACCGGCCACGCCGAGTCGGTGACGATCCCCAACTTCCTGCCCGGCCTCACCGACGTCAGCCTGCACGGTGGTAGCGTGCCGTCGTGGATCTTCCCCTTCGTGGCCCGGCTCGCACGGCTCGGCCTGACCGCGACCCACGAGCGGCGGCAGAAGCTGTTGAAGGCGATCACCCCGCTGCTGCCGCTGTTCCAGGGCAAGAACGATCCGGACAAGAGCGTGGGCCGGGTCGAGGTCAGCGGCGCTCACGAGGGCCGGCCGCGCGAGGTGCACTACCGCTACGTCGGCCACATCGCGGACATCACCTCGATCCCCTGCTTCGTGGCCGCGCGCGGCCTGGCCCGCGGCGCGCACGACGATCTTCCCGGCGGCGTCTATTCCGCCGAGCGGCTGCTGGTCGATCCGGAATCATTCCTGGACGAGGTCAAGGACCTCGGCGTCACGATCGAGTACCACGAGTAAAACCAGCATGCGTTGACGTCGGCAGGGAGCCATGGAGTAGCATCGCGGCCTCGGGGGTTCACGGGTGAACGCGGGTCGAGCCAGCCAGGCACTCGAGGTCGGCTTCCTGCTGCTCCTCGCCCTGGGACTGCCCCTGCTCGTCCCGCCGGCAGGCGGGCTCTCCAGCCTGGTCCTGGTCCTCGTCAATCTGCTGCTCGCCGCGATCGTGACCGGCTCGCTGCGCGGGCTCGGCGCCTTTGGCTGCGAGCGGCTCGAGGGCCCGGAGCTGCCCCGCGAGATCTTGCTCGCCGCTGCCGTGGGCGCGGCGATCGGCACCGCAGCGGCCAACTCGCTCGACTCGGCCGAAGGCGTGGGAATACTCCACGGCCCGCTCTCCGTGGCGCTCTCCGTCCTGTTCGGCCTGGCCGTGGCCCGCGAGCGCACCGTGGCCGCGGGCGTGGGCGTGGTGCTGGCGCTCGCCTCGCCGGCCTTTGGCCCGGCCGCCGAGGAGCTGTACACCGACGTTTCCGTGGCCATGGCCACGGCCGCGCTGTTCGCCTTCCAGGGCGGCGCGCGCTCACACCCGGTGCGCGGCCCGCTGGTGCGCATGGTACGCATCGGCCTCGGCGTGCTCGCCCTGTCCCTGGTGCTGGCCACCCTGGCCGCTGCCGCTCCCGGCCCCAGCTCGCTGGTCACCTTTCGCTACCTGAGCTTCCTCGCGCTGCCCGCGCTGCTGCTCGACGACGAGGAGCTGAGCTGGCCCTGGCTCGCGGCGGCGCCGGCCCTGGCCTCGGGATTCCTCGCGTTGACCGCGGTGGGCATGGCGCTCGAGCGCGTGGCCAGCCTGGGCTTCGGCATCGGGCTGTACCACAGGCAGTGGGTCTTGGGCCTGCACCCGGCGCACACCGGGCACTGGTTCGCCGCGCTGTTCCCGCTGGCCCTAGCCGCTGCACTGGCTCGCGGCCGGGCTGCCCGCATCGCAGGGGGCTGCGCCGCCTCGGTGATCCTGGTGCTGGTGCTGCTGTCCTACAGCCGCGCCGCCTGGGCCGGGGCCGTGCTCGGCGGGGTCTGCCTCGGCGGTGCCGTGCTGCTGCAGCAGCGGGCGCGGGCGCGGGCCTCGCGCACCACCGGCCTGGCCGCCGCGGGTGCGGGCCTGCTGATCCTGCTCGTTCTCGTTCTCCAGGGCCCGGCGCGCTCGCACCTGACGAGCATGTTCGACACCCGCTCCGTGGCTCGCAGCGGACGTCTGGCCGACCTGGCGATCGGCCTGCGCATGGTGAGCGAGGCCCCGGTGCTCGGTCATGGCCCCAACGCGCGGCGGCTCGTGGGGCATCGCTTCGAGCGGCCCGGCGACGAGCTGCCCAGCCAGTACTTCCGCGAGACCGGTCACAACGCACCGCTCAAGCTCGCCGGCGAGGCCGGCGTGCTGTCCGGGCTGGTGTTCGCCGTGCTGCTCGGGCTCGGTGTCTGGATGCCCTTTGGCCGGCGGGCGCGGGAGTTCTCTGCGCCCGGCTCCGCGGTGGCCGCCTGCGGCGCGGGAATCGCGGCGCTGGTCCCGCCCTTCCTGATCGGCGGTCTGCTCGACGGGCCGCATGCCCTGTTCTGGGTGCTGCTCGGCGCGAGCGTGACGCTCGCCGAGCAGCGGACCAGCGGCGTGTCCGCGCCCGAGAGCTTTGGCGGCTGGCGCAGGGTCGTGGGTCTGGGCTGCGGGCTGCTCCTCGCGCTGTGGGCGCTGCTCCCGGCCGTGATCGGCGGCGAGCTGCGCGAGGCGCTGCGGCTCGAGCAGCAGGGCCGGATGGCCGAGGCCGAGATCGCGCTGCAACGGACCGCCTCCCGCGCGGCCTGCCTGGTCGAGCCCCACGAGCTGCTGGCCCGGCTCCAGGCGCGGCGCCAGGGATGGGACGACGCCACAGCCTCGCTCGCTCGCGCCGTCGAGGCGGGTGGCGGCTCGCCCGCGCTGCGGATCCGGCTGGCCGGGCTGGAGCTGCGGCGCGGCCGGGTCGACCAGGCCCTCGAGATCCTCGAGGGGATGCCCTCGTCGCTCTCGAGCGGGGACGCGCTCGCCGTGCGTACGGCCGCGCTGATCTCCAAGCGCGAGCTCGCCGCCGCGACCGAGTCGCTGGCCGATCGCCTGGCCCTCGATCCCGAGCAGGGCGCGGCCGGCTTCCCGCGGCCTGCGATCGAGAGCGCGCTCGGCGTGCTCGAGCGACGCGTGCGGGATCCGCAGCGCGATCCCGCGGTACGCCGCGGCGAGGCCCTGGCCCTCGGACGGATCCTCGAGGCACAGGGCCGCGCGGCCAGGGCCCTCGCAGTGTACGAGCGGCTGCGCGATGAGCGGCGCCGCGATCCAGAGGTGTGGCGCCGGCTGGCCGCGGTGCGCGGAAGGATCGAAGGTCCGGCCGCGGCGGTCGAGGTCCTGCGGCAGGCACTCGAGCGGAAGCTGACCGGCGTGCAGGTCGGCCTGTACCTCGCCCTGGGCCGGGCCCTGCTCGCGCTGGAGCGGACGGCCGAGGCCCGGCCCGCGCTGGAGGTTGCCTTAGAAGACTGGCGGGACCAGTACCTCGATCCCTATCCGGTTCTCGCACCGCTGGCCGAGGCCAGGCAGCGAGCCGGCGACCAGGACAAAGCGGCCGAGGCCCGGGCCATGGCCGAGTACCTGGCCCCGCGCTGGGCCGAGCAGCTGGGCCGCGCGACCAAGGACTCCTCGGTGCGACCGATCGTGGAGGCCGCGCTCGAGGCCAGCCCCGCGGCGGAGCAGTGAGATTCGCGGCCGCGGCCTCGCTGCTGGCACTCGCCGCCTGCGGCGGGCCGCCCGAGCTCGAGCAGGCCCGGAGGCTGGTGGAGCAAGGCCAGGGCTGGGACGCGGCCGCGGCCCTGGTGCCGCTGCTCGACCGCGACCCCGTGGATCCCGAGCCCCATCGTCTGTACGTGGAGGCCTTGCTGCTCGACGGTCAGACCCTGGCCGCGGCCTCGGCGTACGAGCGCCTGGCCCGGCGCTTTGGCGAGCATCCGTCACTGCTGGCGAGCATCGCCAGGCTCGTGCTCCAGGGTGCGGCCGCGTCGGACTCGGGGTCGGAGCGACTGACCGCGGCGCAGCGGGCCGGGGTCGCGGGTCGGGCCGGCACCGAGCTGCTGCGTGGGCTGCTCGCGGATCCGGATCCCGCGGTCGCGCTGGCCGCAGCCACCGGCCTGGCGCGGCACGGCGATCCGGCCGGAGTGGCGCGGCTCGAGAGGTCTGCCGCTGATAAAGGGCCCTGGCCCAGTCGGGCGCGCGCCCTGGAAGCGCTGGTCGAGGTCCGGCCCGCAGCCGAGGCGCGCACCGCCGTGCAGGGGGCGCTCGCGTCGGGTGATGCGGAGTTCTCGCGTGTCGCGGCGCGGCTGGCCGTGGCGCATGGACTCGGCAGGTACCCGCTGCATGGGCACGATGCGGATCCGGAGCTGTCCGAGCTGGCGCTCGCGGCCGCGGCCGCCGGGTCGCATGACGCGGCCGTGAAATTGCGCGAGCGGCTGCTCGACGTGCTGGCCGGACGTACGCGTGCGGCCACGCGAGCGGATCTGCTGCTCTCGGCCCTGTCGCGGGCCGGTTTCGCGGACCGCGAGGTGCTCGGGCCGGCGCTGCGGCACGCGGACTATCGCCTGCGGCGCACGGCGGCCGAGGCCGCGGCTCGCCTCCCTCCGACCGCACCGGAACGCCGGGAGCTGCTGCTCGTCGCCGCCAAGGACCGGGTCGCCGAGGTGGCGGTCGTCGGCGCGGCCGCGCTGAGCGAGCGGGCCTCGGATCGCTTCCGGGTGAGAGTGCTGCGCGCCGTGGGCGGGGGTGATGTGCAGGGCCGGCTGGCCGCGTTGGCCGGGCTGCGCCGGCTCCGCGATCCGCGTTATCCGGCGCTGGTGCGGCGCTGGCTCGGCGAGCAGGAGCCCGGGCTCCGGGCCGCGGCCGCCGGGGAGGCCGCGATCGCGGGGCTGCGCGGGTTGAGCGCGTGCTTGCGTCCCCTGCTGCTCGCGCGCGAGCCCGAGGTTCGCTGCGCCGGAGCCGCGGCCGTGCTGGCGTTGCACGGCCGCTGAGATCGCTTCTGTTGACCCAGTGAATCCGCTCTGTTACAAGGACCGGGTACTGTGAATCGACCACCGATTCCGGGAGGAGTCATGGCACGCAGAGCTCTGGCCCTCGTTCTGATTTTCGTGCTCGCCGCCTGCGCCGGCGGGCAGACCAAGGAAGAGCAGCCAGCCGACACCGACAAGCCCGAGGCGGCATCGGCCGAGTCCGGCTCGGACGCTGCCGCGGTCGGCGACGAGGGCGGCGGCGCGGCCGGGCCGGTGCTGGACCTGTCGCAGACCCGGCCCGCGGGCTCGGTCATCGGCGCCGGCCCGGTGGAGGGCAAGGGCGGGGTGTATATCAAGACCGACCCGCCCGGCGCCACGGTGCTGCTCGACGGCGCCACCCGCAAGGGCCGCTCGCCGATGGTGATCGAGGAGCTTACGGCCGGCCAGCACTACGTCTTCGCCATCACCGACGAGCTCGGTGCGGGTCAGAGCGTGAAGGTCGCGCCCGACGCCTTCACCTCGGTGGAGCTCCAGCTCAAGCCGCTCGGCGGTCGCGCGACGATCATCAGCGATCCGCTGGAGGCCGAGGTGTACGTCGACAGCAAGAAGATCGGGACCACGCCCGTGGTCGCGGCCGGGCTGTCGGTCGGCGATCACCAGGTGCGCCTGATCAAGGAGGGCCACGCCGAGGACAGCTTCGTGGTCACCATCCGCGGCACCGAGATCCAGCGTTTCGAGCGCACGCTGCGCCCCGGGGGTCGGCTGGTCATCGGCGCCAACCAGCCCGGCGTAACGGTCCTGCTCAACGGCACGGCCGTGGGCAAGATCCCGCTCGACCTGCCTTCGGTCCCGGCCGGCTCGTACGAGGCGACCTTCGACGATCCGCGCTTCAAGGGCCAGAAGTTCACGGTCAAGGTCGAGGCCGGCCGGACCAACCAGTTCTCCTGGACGCTGACCGAGAGCAAGTGTCAGCTCGTCATCGAGACCGATCCTCCGGAGGCCAAGGTCAAGCTCGACGGCGGGGATATCGGCAAGGGACCGAAGCTCGAGCTGGAGGTCGCCTGCGGCGCGCACGAGATCACGGCCGAGAACTGGCGCTTCCTGCCCGGCTCGGCCCAGGTCACGGCCTCGGTGGGCAAGACCGAGACCGTGAAGATCAAGCTGCAGACCGACACCGGCTCGATCAAGGCCAGCTCCAAGCCGTCCGGCGCCAAGGTGGTGGTCAACGGCCAGGCCGAGATCGGCACCACCCCGGTGAGCGTGCCCAAGGTGCCCGCCGGGACCTACGAGCTGGAGTTCAGCCTCGACGGCCACAAGACCGTGTCCCGCACCGTGCTGGTCAAGCCGCGCCAGGAGACCGAGGTCACGGTCACGCTGCACAAGAAGTGACGTTAATAGGTCCTCGAGGACCTCACAGGCGAGGAGAGATATCGTGAAGCCAAGACTGCTTTTCGGAGTGCTGGCAGCCTTCCTGCTGATCGGATGCGCACCGGACATAGAGCTCGATCCGCCGGCCGAGCCGAACACCGTGGCCCTCTTCGATCCGGTGACCGGCGAGATCCCGCTGCCCAACTACCTGCTCAAGGACCCGGCACGGCCGCGAATGAACTTCCCGTTGCTGCCGCCGCCCGGCGGGCTGGCCGCCTGTGCGCAGGAGGACGTGGTCTGCGACGGCGAGTGCACCTTTGACGGCGATGATCCCTGCGCCGGAGCCGCCCCGCTGTACGACGGCGCGCTCAGCCTCGAGCTGAAGGCCGGGATGAACGACCTCGACGGCTTCATCGACAGCATGGCGATCACGATCCCCTTCAGCAAGCCGCTCGATCCGGACACGCTGACCGAGGATTCGGTGCAGCTTTACAACATCCGGCCGGTGTTCACCGGAGCCGGCGGACCGGTGCTGATACCTGCGGGCCACCAGACCGTGGCGGAGGACCGCTTCGGCGAGGGCTACTGGCGTATCCCTTCGAGCCAGGGCGGCAAGCACAGGCTGACGCTGAAGCCCAAGGCGCCCTCGATGCTCGATGCGCTGCCGTGGACCTGGACCGCCGGCGGGCTCTACGCCGTGGCGGTCACCGACTCGGTCAAGGGCACGGACGGCACGCCCGTGGAGTCGGACCTGCTGCTCTACCTGCTGCGAAGCCAGAAGCCGCTGATCGACGTGACCCAGGGCAAGGCGCTCAACCTGCTGCTCCAGGCCCAGCTCGATGCCGGGTTGCTGACCTTCGAGGAGGCGATGTCGCTGGAGACCCTGCGTGCCACGTACAACATGGTGCTCAACAAGATCCAGGATAGCGGCGGGCCGCAGCGCGAGGACGTGCCGCTGTTCTTTCTCTTCGGCGTGGCGTCCAATCCGGTGCCCAAGTTCGGCCCCTTCGGCCTGAGCGGCACCTACCCCGGCGGAGACAATCCGGAGCCGAACGAGTACGACGGAGACCAGACGCCCGTCGCGGTCGAAGCGGTGAAGATCTACCTCGATCCCGTACCGCTGACCGATCTGGCGCTGACGGCGGATCCGACGATCCGGCTCTACGACATCACCGGCAGCACCGCGGCGCGCGAGGATCGCGAGCTGTCGATGAACCAGGAGCTGAGCGAGGTGGAGGTGCGCCGCAAGAAGCCAGGCGGTGGCACCGGCTTCGAGTCCAACCACCGCTACGCAGTGGTGGTGACCTCCGCCACGCACAATCCCGCCGCCCCGGTCATCGCGGGCTCCACCTACTGGGGCCTGGTCACGGCGAAGAACCCGTTGCTCGACGGCGACGGCAATCCCGATTCGGTGCTGCTCGACTCCCGGCTGGATGTGCTGATCGCGCTCAACGCGGCCGGCCAGATCGACAACCTGCCGCCCGACGCCGACGCGGCGGACTGGGCCGTGGCCGCTGCCACGCTCGGGAGCCAGCTGACCGGCCTGGAGGCCGTGCGGCAGCGAATGGCCCCGGTGCTCGACATGCTCGAGGCCGCGGATCCGGACCTGGCGCGCGACAAGCTGGCGCTGGTCTTCACCTTTACCGTGGAATAAGGAGGGCAGCAGATGCACAACCGAAGAGTGCTGCTCGTCGTCTCCCTGCTTCTGCTGCTGCCCGCTGCGGCGGTCCGGGCCAACGGATTCTACATCCAGGAGTTCAGCGGCCGGGGCATCGCCCAGGGCGGAGCCACGATTGCCGATCCGGGTGAGGCCAGCGCGGTCTACTTCAACCCCGCGATGCTGCCGATGATGGACAGGGACTTTAACCTGATGCTCGGGGTGACCACGTATTTCCCGGACGCGACCTACGAGGACCCGTCCGACGGAGAGAAGGTCGATGCCGCGGACGATCCGGCGCCGGCGCCCTTCGCCTTTGTCAGCTATCGGCCGATCGAGGGATTGGCCATCGGCGTGGGCGCGTACACCCGCTTCGGCCTGCCGGTGAAGTGGCCCGGCGAGTGGGACGGGTATCACATCATCAGCGAGGTCAAGCTCGAGAGCTCCACGCTCTCGGTGGCGGCGGCGTACTCGATCTTCGACTGGATTTCGCTCGGCGTGAGCTTCGACACCACCTTCGGTGCGGTCGATCTCAAGCGCGGGCTCGACTTCGGACCCGAGTGGGGCACCTTCCGCGTCGGCGGATCCGCGGTCGGCTTCTCGGCCTCGGCCGGCGTGTTCAGCAGGCCGCTGGACTGGCTCGCCATCGGCGTGACCTATCACGGACCCACTGTGATGAAGCTCGAGGGCGCCAAGGCCGACTTCACCGTGCCCAACCGCTTCGACACGATGTTCCCGGACCAACAAACCGACATCTCGATCACCCTGCCGGACGTGATCGGCGTTGGCATCCGGGTCTGGCCGCACGAGACCCTGTCGCTGGAGCTCGACGTCGTGCAGGTCCAGTGGCATCACTTCGACGAGCTGGAGTTCGAGTTCGACAAGGGCCTCGGCGATCCGCCGCTCAAGAGCCAGGTCGAGCCCCAGGACTGGCACGACGCGCTGCAGGTCCGCCTCGGCGCGAACTGGAACACGCCGCTGGAAGGGCTCTCCGCGCGGCTGGGTTTCATCTACGACGGCTCGTGCATTCCCGAGCACCGGGTGAATCCGATGCTGCCGGACAACCACCGCTTCGACGTGGGCGCCGGGCTGGGCTACAGCGTCTGGCACCTGACCTTCGACGTGGGCTACCTGTTCGTGTACTTCCTGCCGCGCGAGGTGGGCGATAACGACGAGAATTCCTTCCCGGCCAAGTACACCAACATCTCACACGTGCTGGTTGGATCGGTGAGCTTCTCGTACTAGCTTCCGAACTGCTGCTTCACCACCGCGAATGCCTCGTCCGCGATCCCGAGGCTCTCGTCGATGTCGTCCTCGCTGTGCGCCACCGAGAGGAACCAGTTATGGTGCGGGTGGAAGAACACCCCGCGCTTGCTGGCCTCGGCCGAGAAGACCTGCATCCGCATGTAGTCGCGCTCGTTGGCAAAGGTCATCGTGGGGATCGACGGCGGGCCGGTGAGCCTGATCTGCAGGCCGTGCTGCTCGGCACGGATCTTTAGCCCCTCGATCAGGCGGCGGCCCATGTTCAGCATGTGCTGGATGCCGCCGGTTTTCTCGAGCTCGTCGATCGTGGCCAGGGCCGCGGCCATCGGCACCGCGCTGTTCCAGTACGAGCCGGTGAGGAACACCCGTGAGGCTGCGGCCTTGAGGTCCTTGCGGCCCACACAGGCCGAGAGACCGTACCCGTTGGCAATCGCCTTGCAGTACACCGAGAGGTCCGGCTCGAAGTCGTAGTAGTGGTGCGAGCCGCGCAGGTCGAGCCGGAAGCCGGCGCGCACGTCGTCGAGCACGAGCACGATGCCCTCGCGGTCGCAGAGGCGGCGCAGTCCGGCCCACCAGCCCGGCTTCGGATCCTGCGCGTCGCCGAAGGCCGGGTGGTGGAAGGGCGTGGTGATGATCGCCGCGACCTGGCCGTCGTGCCTCTTCACCAGGCTCTCGACCTCGTCGAGGTCGTTCCAGTTGAAGTAGTCGATCGAGTTGCGGTCGTCCGCGATCAGGCCGCCGTGGCCGGGCGTGCACCAGGCGTGCACCCCGTGGTACGCACCGCGGGCGCAGAGCACCATGTTGCGCTGCGTCTGCTCGCGAGCCACCTGGAGGGCCCAGGTGGTCAGGTCCGAGCCGTTCTTGGCGAACACGGCCCAGTCGGCGAAGGGGACCAGGCCGACCAGCCGTTCGGCGAGTTCGATCATCACCGGCGCCGGGTGGTTGGTGCAGTTGGCCTGCTTGCGTTGCTCGAAGGCGGCCTTGTCCACCGGGGCGTGGTTGTGACCCAGCACCATCGGTCCGTACGCGCACATGAAGTCGATGAACTCGTTGCCGTCGGCGTCCCAGTAGCGGCAGCCGCTCGCGCGCACCGCGTAGTACGGGAATGAGCCGGGTACGGTGATCGCCGGGCTCTGGTGTCCGTAGACTCCGTTGGGGATCACCTCGACCGCGCGGGCCAGCAGCTTCTCGGAGGTGTCGAAGGAATAGAGCTTCCTTGAGCTCGACTTGGTCTTCGCGGTCTTCTTCCGTGCAGCATTCTTCTTCGTCGCCATCGTCTTCCTCCAGTCAGCCGAGGTAGCGGCCGAGCACGTCCATGATGGCGGACATCTCGTCGAACATCGGAATCAGCCCCGTGATCTTCACGTCGCCGGAGCCGAGCGCGGCCATCGCCTCGAGCCGGCCCTGGAACAGCTCGTACGCCGTGTCCAGATCCTTGAACTCGAGGATCACGTTGGGGTTGCTCGCCTCGCCGGCCGAGGTGGTGAATTCCCGGTTGCGCACCGTCATCGACACCGCGATGTCGGTGTCGCGGATCCGCATCACGGCCACCCCGTCCGCGATGCGCGCCGCCATCGAGGCGCAGTGCGGGTCGTGCTCGGCCAGCACGCTCACCCCGTCGAAGGCGGTGCGCGCCATCAGCCGCACGACCAGCGGGAACAGCTCGGGGTCATCCCGGTGCTGGTCCGGATCCTTGAGCAGGTGGTCCAGCCGCTCGGAGAGCTGGGTGAAGCCCTTGATCAGGTCGATGCGCCACAAGCCGAACCAGGGGATGGGTACGGCCTTGCCGCCCTGGAACATCGTGTTGAGCGCCTTGCACGAGTGGAAGCTCAAGCCCAGCGAGGGGGGCGCCGCACCGAGGCGGTGATGAGCCACGTACCCTCCGTCGAAGGCCAGGTGCGCCGTCGGTCCGCGGAAGACCGACAGCTGGATCTTCGCTCGCCAGCCGCCGGCGATGGCTCGCGCCTGCGGGTCGAGCATGACCAGGTCGCCGATTCGAGGCAGCACCGCGTGCAGGTGCAGCCGGGCCAGGATCTCTTCTCTGTCCATCGTGTCTCCAGCCGGTTTTCGGACACGTAACGCGCGGAGCATAGTCAGGGGCGGGGCCAAATGCAACCGGGCCGTCAATCTCGGCGGTAGCCCTGCGCGATGGGCAGCCGCCGGCCGCTGCCGAAGGCCTTGTTGCTGATCTTGAGCCCGGGCGGCGCCTGGCGCCGCTTGAACTCGGCCCGGTCTACCCGGCGCAGCACCTCGGCCACCAGTTCAGGCGGGGCCTCGGTCGCCTCGCCGCTGGCCGCGGTGGCACGATCGACGTAGGTGGCGAGGATCCGGTCCAGCAGGTCGTAGGGCGGCAGCGAGTCGCTGTCGAGCTGACCGGGCGCCAGCTCGGCCGATGGCGGCTTGTCCAGGATCTCCTGCGGGATGCGGCGGCGCGTACGGTTGAGGTGCTCGGCCAGCTCGTATACCTCTGTCTTCGAGAGGTCGGAGATCGGCGCCAGGCCGCCGCACATGTCGCCGTACAGCGTGCAGTACCCGGTGGCCAGCTCGCTCTGGTTGCCGGTGGCCAGCAGCAGAGCGTTGCGGGCGTTGGCAAAGGCCATCAGCAGCGTGCCGCGGATGCGGGCCTGGAGGTTCTCCTCCACCAGGGTGCGGACCACCGGACCGAGGCGCGGCTCCAGGGTCTCGCGGAAGGCCTCCAGCGCCTGGCGGATGGGGATCTCGTAGAACTCGATCCTCAGGTTGCGCGCCAGCTGCTCCGAGTCATCCACGCTGCCGCGCGAGGAGTAGCGCGAGGGCAGGGTCACGCCCAGCACGCATTCCGGCCCCAGCGCCTCGGCGGCCAGCGCCGCGGTGAGTGCGGAGTCGATGCCGCCGGAGAGTCCCACCACCGCGCTCTTGAGGCCGCATTTGCCCGCGTAGTCGCGGATGCCCAGCACCAGCGCGCGGCGCACCGCCTCCACCTCGTCCAGCGAGGCAGCAAACGCGGCGGGCGGCTCGTCGAGATCGACCACCAGCAGCGCCTCGGCGAACTCGGGCGCCCGCGCCAGCACCGTGCCGTCGCCGGCGATCACGGCGCTGCGGCCGTCGAACACCAGCTCGTCGTTGCCGCCGACCTGGTTGACCAGAGCCAGCGGCCGGCCGTGGCGGCGTGCCGCCTCCATGGCGAGGCGCTCGCGCACCGCGCCCTTGCCGCGCTCGAAGGGCGAGGCCGAGATGTTGATCAGCAGGTCCGCGCCGGCCCGGGTCAGCTCGGCCAGCGGATCGCGGCTGTAGCGTCGCCGTCCCGCGTAGCACAGGTCCGACCACAGGTCTTCGCACACGGTCAGCCCGAGACGGCCGCAGCCGGCGAGGCGCAACGGCCGGTTCTCGCGTGCCGGTTCGAAGTAGCGCTCCTCGTCGAACACGTCGTAGCTCGGCAGCAGGCTCTTGGCGCGGTGGGCGCGGATGCGTCCCTTGGCCAGTAGGATCGCGCAGTTCTCGAGCGGGCGGCCGGTCCTGCGCTTCGAGCGGCGCAGTGCGCCGACCACAGCGGCCATCGATCCGAGACGGCCGGGCAGCTCGTCCAGGGCGCCCAGGGCATCGGCGACAAAGCCCGGATCCTCGAGCAGGTCGCGCGGCGGGTACCCGGTGAGGCAGAGCTCGGGGAAGACCACGAGGTCGGCGCCGGCCGCGCCGGCCTCGCGCGCCGTGGCCTCGATCAGGTCTAGGTTTCTAGCGAGGTCGCCGACGGTCGGGTTGATCTGTGCCAGCGCGATTCTCATGGGCAGGTTTTAGCGCGGTGTACGCGTGGTTGCAAGGGGGGGGGCGATCACGACCGCGATCACGTTCACGAGCGCGAAAAAAAACCCGGAGCGCATTGCGCTCCGGGTTTTTTAGGGCTGGCTGGGGGACAAGGATTCGAACCTTGACTTACGGGGCCAGAACCCGCCGTCCTGCCATTAGACGATCCCCCAGCATTATTGCTCGGGCTTCGAGTCCTCCTTGGCCGGCGCCTCGGTGTCGGTGAGCAGCGGCCGCACGTTCTTCGGGTTCTTGTACTCCATGCGCCTGAGCACGAAGATGTAGGTATTGCTGCGGTAGTGACTGATGTTCACGCCGCTCCAGCCGTCCTTGGTGCGCGAGTTGGATATGTGCACGACCTTGGCCGCCGGGATGTTCATCACCTGCCGGATCCGCTTGCCGCCCCAGGCGCCTTCCCGTGAGAACAGCTTGCGGAAGAACTTCTCGGTCAGCCGCATGTCGTACGGCGAGAGGTACTTGCTCTCGGAGACCTTGGACGAACCGCGGGGCAGGGTCAGCCCGTGAACCACCGGGTTGCTTCCGGCCCGGGCCGGGCCCGCGCCGAGCAGCAGCCAGGCGGCCAGGGCCGTCAGGAGAACTCGAGTTGTCATGCCAAAGAGCCTCATCACCGCTTAGTTAGGGGTCGTGACGCGTGCTGTCAAGTAAAAATGGAGCCCGGCCGAGCTCACGATCAGCCGGGCCAGCGGCCGGCCAGGGTCAGCACCGCAAAGTCCATGGCCCAGGCCACCAGCCCGTGGAGCAGCACGCAGTAGAGCACCGAGCGCGTGCGCAGGGCCAGCACGCCGAGCGCGATGCCGGCCAGGATTGAGCCGATCGTCTCCATCTCGGGCTTGCCGATGTGGAGCAGGGCAAACGGCATCATCTGGACCAGCACGGCGTAAACGGGACCCAGCCGGCGCTCGAGCGAGAACAGCATGAACCCCCGGAAGAAGAACTCCCAGCCGATGTAGTACAGGAAGTAGGCGACCTCGTACAGCGCGAGGTGGGTCCACGAGTTCGTGGCCGCCCAGCACAGGGGGTACTTGTCCTGGAAGCTCTGGAAGGTGGCCGCCACGAAGACCACCGGGAGCATCGCCGACAGCGCCAGCCCGGTGAAGCCCAGGCCCTCGCGGATGCGGCCCAGGGCGAGTCCGAAGCGGTGCAGTTCGCCGGGCGCCAGGAGCAGGAGCAGCAGCAGGGGTATCACGCCGAGCAGCACGAAGGCGGCGGTGTACCAGTAGAGGTGGGCGTACAGGACGGAGTACTCCGAGTGCTCGAAGTACGACGCGAGGACGCGGTGGAAGAAGCCCGTGCCGCCCTGGTACTCGTACACGATCAGCAGCAGCGTGCCGAGGATCAGCGCCAGCGCGGGCAGCGGATCGAGCTCGCGCCACCAGCCGCGCAGCTCCTCGCGAAAGGTCGGCTCCGTCATGGTGCTCCCTTTAGCACGGCACCCGGGCTCGAACAAGCGCGCGCGTTTGACACCCCTCGCCGCAGCGGCTACCTTCGTCCGAAGGAGTCCATATGCCGCGAAGAGCGAGACCACTGCTCCTGCCCGTGTTGCTGCTCGCGCTCGTCGGGTGGACCCAGGCCCACGTCGAGGGAGAGCCCGATCGCGGCCTGCACTGGTGCGAGAGCTCGATCGGTGTCCTCCGCAACTCGGCGGGCTCGGCGGACGTGGCCGACTCCGGGGACCTCGATGCGTTGGTCGACGCGATGGACGCGTGGAACGAGATCGGCTGCTCGCACCTGATCCTGGTCGACAAGGGCACCACGGAGCGGACCGACTCCGGGCACAGGGCGTCGGGCGGCAACACCAATCTGCTGCTGTGGCTCACCGGCAACGAGTGGAGCTCCCGGGGGGAGAACTACGTGCCGAGCGCGCTGGCGCTGACCACGCTGTGGTACGCACCGAGCACCGGCCGGGTCTACGACGCCGACATCGAGTTCAACGACGCCCATGAGTGGACCGCCCAGACCCAGAACGTGAAGAACGACGTGATGAACACTGCAATGCACGAGATGGGCCACATGCTCGGCCTCGATCACGTGAACGATCCCCAGGCAACGATGTATACCTACAGCTCCAGCGGCGAGCTGAAGAAGCGGGATCTGGTGCAGGACGACATCGACGGCGCCTGCGCGATCTATGGCCGGCACTACAAGGACTGCAAGGATATCGGCTGCGGTTGCGGCGCGGCCGGCAGTTCTCGGGGCGGGGCGGCCTGGGCGGCGGCGCTGGTCTGGCTATGGCTCCGGTCGCGACGACGACGGATTGGATGTAGCTGATGCGCGACTTCAGCCGCTTCGAGTCAATCGCCGACACGTACGATCGCAACTGGCGACACATCGTGCCCTCGTACGACGAGGTCCATCGCGTGCTGGTCGAGGTGCTGGGCTTCACGACCACCAAGCGCGATGCGCGGATCCTCGACCTCGGCTGCGGCACCGGCGAGATCGGCCGGCGCTGTCTCTCCGTGCTGTCCGACGCGCGGTGGACGCTGATCGACGGCGCACCGGGCATGCTGCGCCGGGCGCAGGCGATCCTCCTCGGCCGCGTCGAGCGTGCGGTGACCGGCGACTTCGCCGACGACGAGATCTGGGACGGACTCGAGGGCTTCGATGCGATCGTCTCCACCTTTGCCGTGCACCACCTGCGCGACGAGGAGAAGATGACGCTGTACGCCCGGGCCGCGGCGGCGCTCAAGCCGGGCGGGATCCTGCTGATCGGCGATCTGGTGCGGGTGCGCGGCGACGCCGAGGCCGGGCTGTACACCGCCTGGGTGCGGGCCACGGTGGAGCGCAATCTCGGCGACGGGCTGCTCGATCCGGCGTTCTGGGAGCGCGAGCGGCGGCTGCCCGAGGACGCGCACCTGCCCGACTATCCGGCAGAGGTGACCGACCACCTGGCCTGGATCGCCGGCCAGGGCCTGGTGCCCTTCCGCGTGTGGCAGCATCTGGGGATCGCGCTGTACGGGGGGCGAGCCAAGGAGGCTGGGTGAGCCGCCTGGTCCCGGCGCCGCTCCTCGTTGGAGCCCTGCTGCTCGGCTGCAGCGACATCGGCGAGGCGGTCGGCCGCTGGGCGGCCGGCAAGCCCGCGGAAGAGTCCGAAGACGGCGCTGGGCCGTCCTGGGATCAGGTCGTCAACGAGGCGGCGGGCGAGGGGGCCGAGGCTGCGCCCGTGCGGCAGGGCGGCGGCCGTGACGCGCAGAGCCGCCGGAGCGAGACAGGGCAGGGGAAGAAGCGCCGCGGCAAGCGCCCCGTGGCGATGTACATCAATGGAAGCGGAGAGGTGGTCAAGGTCGACTCGGTGGACAAGGTGCCCGAGGAATTCCGGGGCACGATGATCGTGATCGGCAAGCGGCTGCCCGACGGCGGCGCCGGGCTGTCGGTGGTCGACGACTCCCAGGGGCGGAAGGCGTTTCGGGATGCCACCGAGCGCTGGCACCGCGCCGCGCAGGAGCACTCGGTGCCCACGCGAGTCCGCCCGCGTACCGGTGGCGGCGGCGGCGTGATCCTGTACCAGACGAGCTGGTGCCCCGCCTGCAAGGCGGCGCGGGACTACCTCGACCAGCGCGGGATCGCCTACCAGGTCAAGGATGTCGAGAAGAGCGCCTCGGCGCGCAAGGAGTTCTCGAAGTACGGGAGCTCCAGCGTGCCGCTGGTGCTGGTCAAGGGCACGCCGATCCGCGGCTTCAATCCCGATGCGATCGAGAAGGCGCTGCGCTGATCATTTTCCCCAGGGACGGCGCTTGATGAACTTGCCCGTCCCTTCCTCGCCGACCCACTCCCCGTCCTCGGCGACCAGGTTGCCGCGCGAGAAGACCATCTCGATCGCGCCCTTGCCCTTGAAGCGCGCGAAAGGGTACCAGTCGACGTTGGTCTGCAACCGCTTCACGCTCACCCGGCTCTTGGCGCGCGGATCGAACAGCACCAGGTCCGCGTCCGAGCCGGGCAGGATCGCGCCCTTTCGCGGGAACAACCCGAAGATCTTGGCCGGCAGCGAGCTGATCAGCGCGACCCAGCGCGAGATCGTCATCCGCTTGCCGCCGACAGCCTCGGTGTAGGTCACCGGGACCAGCGTCTCAACGCCAGGCAGGCCGTAGCGCAGGCGAGTGAACTCGCCCTTCCATTTCTCCTTCTGCCGCCGGGTGAAGCTGCAGTGGTCCGTGCAGATCACGTCGAGCGCGCCCTCCCGCAGGCCGCGCCAGAGGCGCTGGGAGTCCTTCCTCGTGCGCAGCGGAGGGCAGGTGGCGTACAGGTGACCGTTCTTCCGCAGCAGGTGCTCCTCGGTGTGCAGCAGGTAGTGCGGGCAGGTCTCCGCGGTCACCGACACGCCCAGCTCCTTGGCTCGCACGACCTCCTCCACCGCGGCAGCGGTGGACAGGTGCGCCAGGTGCAGGCGGCCGTTGGTCGAGGCCGCCCAGCGGATCGCCCGCGAGACGGCTTCGGCCTCGGCCTCGGGCGGCCGGGTACGGGCCAGGGCGTACGCGCCGACATCGCGGTAGTCCGGGTCGCGCCAGAGCTCCTCGACCAGGCCGTCGATCAGATCGCCGTTCTCGGCGTGCAGCATCACGGTGGCGCCGCACTGGGCGGTCTCCTCGAGCAGGCTGTACAGCACGTCGTCGCTGGAGTAGAGCCCCTCCTCGCGGTAGCAGGTGAAGGCCTTGAACGAGGTCACGCCGCGGGCCACCATCCGCGGGATCTCACCTCGCGTCCGCTGGTTCCAGTCGGTGATCACGAGGTGAAAGCCGAAGTCGACGCAGGCGCGGTCCTCGGCCTCGAACAGCCGGTGGTCCAGCGCCGAGGCCAGCGAGTAGCCCTCCTCCTGCTGCGCGAAGTCGATGAAGGTGGTCACACCACCGCAGGCTGCGGCCTTGCTGCCGTTCTCGAAGTCATCCGCGGTGCGTACACCGCCCTGGACCATCTGGAAGTGCACGTGGCAGTCGACCGCTCCCGGGAGCAGCCACTTGTCGCGGGCGTCGATCACCGGGCAGGGCTTGGATGACTTTAGCGTGCGGCCGACGGCCATCACCTTCTCGCCGCGGATGCCCACGTCGGCACGGAAGGAGCCCTCGGCCGAGAACACACGAGCGCCGGTGATCAGGAGGTCGAAGTGCATGAGTGATAACTAGCCGCGCATGCGCGGGATGTCAACGGTCGAGCGCGGTGCCTCAGTAGTACGAGCAGGTGGCCTTGAAGTACTTCAGCGTGTCATCGCTATCGCGGTACACGATGTGGAACGAGCCGTCGGCAAAGGCCACGGCCGGCTTGTCACCCGGGTCGACGCCCGAGTCGTCGGCCAGTGTACCGCAGCTCCAGGAGCCGGTCTTGCCCTGGCAGACCCGGATCGCCGCGGCGCGCCCCCGGGACGGCGACCACTGGGCCCAGGCGATCACGATCACACCGCTGGGCGAGATGGCGATGCCGGGCCGCATATCGTACTCGCCCGACTCGGGTAGACCCTGCTGCGATACCGGCTCGGCCGTGGTCCAGCTGCCGTCGCTCCGTCGGTGGGAATAGGCGATCGCGTTGGAGCCGAACTCGAAGAAGGCGTGATGCGGCACCTGACCCGGGCCGATGGTCAGGTCGCCGAAGCTGACCGTGGTGCCGGCGCCGGAGAGCGGGATCTGCTCGAGGTCTTCCCAGTAACCCCACTCGTTGCGCTGGCGGTACTGGCCCGGGCGCCCGGCGCCCTTCCACACCGCGTGCAGGTGTCGCTGGCTGTCCGCAGCCAGCGCCAGGTCGCGCCACTCGGACTGCTCGTCGGTGAGCAGCTCGGGGCCGGTCCACAGGCCCGACAGCTCGCGGCGCCAGTACGCCACCGGCGAGGTCGGGCAATCGCTGGTCTTGCACCACTGGTAGATCACGTGAGCTGTACCGTCCTCGTCGGCGGCGACCTGCGGCACCGAGAAGTGGGCGCTGACCGTGGTCACGCGCTCGCGAAGCCAGCCGGTCGCGTCCTTGCGCGCGTACTCCAGCTCGAGCCAGCCGGTGTTGCCCCAGATGATGTGGATGTATTGCCCGGCCACGGCGATGCGTGGGCGGGTGAAGCGCCGGTCCGGGTTGGACGAGCTGTCCACGGGCTCGCCGCCCGGGGTGCCGAGCAGGGCCAGCTTGACCTGGTTCTCGTCCACGTAGGTCATGTGCACCTGACCCGCGTCGTCGGCGCCGAGGTCGGGCACGGCGCCGCGCGCGCCGGTCTGGATCCACGCGGTACTGCACTGCGGGTCGGTGTCGATGTCCCCGTCCGAGTCGGTGTCGCTGTCCGTGTCCGCGTCCGAGTCCGCATCGGAGTCCGAGTCGGTGTCGGAGTCCGAGTCGGTGTCGGAGTCCGAGTCGGTGTCGGAGTCCGAGTCGGTGTCGGAGTCCGAGTCGGTGTCGGAGTCCGAGTCGGTGTCGGAGTCCGAGTCGGTGTCGGAGTCCGTGTCCGTGTCCGTGTCGCCCGTGTCGCAGTGGCAGTCACCCCAGCCGCTGCCCTGCTCGTTGCAGATCTGTATCCCCTGTAGCTCGCCTGGACCGCAGTCGCAGTCGTGTAGGCTCCCCGGCACGCAGGTCTGTCCGTTGTCGCCCCCGCCGCTGCAGCCGGCGAACTGGCCCAGCCCGGCCGCTGTGAGCAGCGCTGCAACGATGACCCGGCCATGCACGATCATCATCCCTCCGGCGCCTCAACCGATCACTAGCCCATGGCGCTGCGTGGCGCAAGGGGCCGGCCGCGTTCGGCCTTTCTTGACACCCGGCATAACCTCCCGTATCTTTTCAAGGATGACCAACGCGCAAGCCAGCGGGAAGACGGAGAAGTTCGGCCGCTATCTGCTGGAACGCCGCATCGCGATCGGCGGAATGGCCGAGATCTTCCTCGCCCGCCAGACCGGACAGGCTCGGTTCGACAAGGAAGTGGTGATCAAACGCATCCTGCCGCAGTACGCGGATCACAAGGACTTCGTCACCATGTTCCTCGACGAGGCCGCACTCGCCGCCCGCCTCAACCACCCGAACATCGTGCAGATCTTCGACGTGGGGCGTGAGGGACAGAACTACTACCTGGCCATGGAGTACATCTGCGGCTGCGACATGCAGCTGCTGGTGCGCAAGAACCGCAAGCTCGAGCGCAAGGTGCCGCTGGCCCTGGCGGTGCGGATCATCGCAGACGCCTGCGCCGGGCTGCACTTCGCCCACGAGATGAGCGGCGCCGACGGAGAACCGCTGGACATCGTGCACCGTGACGTGTCGCCGCAGAACGTGCTGATCTCCTTTGACGGTGCGGTCAAGATCGCCGACTTCGGCATCGCCAAGGCGCAGAGCCAGCTGTTCAAGACCCGCTCGGGCGTGCTCAAGGGCAAGTACTCGTACATGTCACCGGAGCAGGCCAAGGGCGGCGAGCTCGATCGCCGCTCCGACATCTTCTCCCTGGGCATCCTGCTCTACGAGCTGACCACCGGCGCGCGGCTGTACAAGGAGTCGAGCGAGCTGATGACGCTCAAGAGCATCGTCGAGGGCAAGGTGGTGCCGCCACGGGAGCTCGATCCGGAGTTTCCTGAAGCTCTGGAGAAGATCCTGCTGCACGCCCTGCACAAGGAGCCTGCCGAGCGCTATCAGGACGCGCGGGAGCTGCAGGGCGACCTCGAGCGCTTCCTCGTCGAGGAGGGCCTGGCCGGGCATCACCTGGCGCTGGCCTCGCACATGGAGGAGGTATTCGAGGGGCGGCGCCCGGAGCCGGGTCTGCACGGCGAGGGCAGCTCGGTCAGCGGCCCGTCGGACTCGGACTGGTCGATCAGCACCCTCTCGGGCGACGATAGCTCGCTGTCGGACAAGGTCGCGGTCCTGGACCACGTGAAGTCCTCGACCGCCCCGGGTGCACGGTCCGCCTCGGGAGCCCGCTCGGCTCCCCGCCCGGTGCGCAAGACCACCGACGGCGGAGCCGGGTCGCATCCGAAGCGGCGCAAGAGCGACTTCGAGCCGTCCAAGCCGTCGCCCGCAGACACCAAGCTCAAGGTGGCGGTGGCGTTGCTGGTGGTGCTCGTGGTCGGTCTGCTGATGGCCGTGCTGTTGCTGCTGGTCATGCCGTCGGAAAGCGAGAGCCTGGCGCCGCCACTCGGCGGCAAGGCGAGCGTAACGGAGAAAACGCCTGTGCCCTGACGGCCCGGGACTTACTTCCCGGGTCCGCTGATCAATCCACGCACTGCCCGTTGCTGTTCCGAGCGCACACCGAGTTGATCGCGACGCGCGTCGTCTTGTCCTGCTTCACCCTGGCGAGGGCGCAGCCGTTGCCGAGCGGCAGGCCGACGCCGTTGCTGGTGGAGTAGGCCTCGACGTAGAACAGCCTGTTCCCGGTCGGGATGCCGCCGAAGCTGGCCGACGCCGTGGTCCCGGTGAAGGCGACGTTCTTCATGCCCACCAGGCCCGCCGCGGGCGAGAGGGGATCCACCGCGCCGCTGTAGATGTCGGTGCAGCCGCGGCCCGAGCCGCCGAGCACGAACACGGTGACGCTGCCCACCGCGGCCGGATTCACGCCCATCAGCTCGATCGCCATGCTCGCGCGGCCGAGGGGCTCGTCCGCTCCACAGCCCCCGGTGAGGGGGAGGAGCAGCAGCGTGGCGCTCAGCAGAGCCTTGCTTCTCATCACGTCACTCCTCACTGTCCCAGCGTGATCGTCACGTCGGCCGAGCCGGTGGTCACATCGTCCTGCAGGCCCAGGCCGAGGCCGAGCCCGAGACCGAGCGCGACCGCGGCACCGCCGCCGACCGCAGTCCAGAACCACCACTGCTTCACCAGGGGTTTGTCGTCCTCGTCCTTCTTGGGCGCCACGACCCGGAAGCTCAACGGCTGCTCGGGCGCTCCGGCCGAGGCCAGCACGTTGTCAGCCGCATCGGTGACCTCGATGTAGTAGTAGATCTCGTACTCCTCGGTCGTCTCGCTGATGGCCATCGTCGGCACAGGAGCGGTCCACTTGCCCCGGTCCGGATTGTCCATCAGCGACGAGGAGTATGGTGAGTCCATGCTGCGGGTATGGTACAGCGTCACCGTGGTGCCCTCGGGTAGGGCCACGCCCTCGACCTTCAACTCTGCAGCCTGGCCGGCGATCACTGCGCCCGGCGGCTGGTGGTTGATCTGGACCTCGCTGGCGTCGACGCTGGCGTCTTCCTCGGTCTGCTTGGCCTGGGCCCGCTCGAAGGCGTACTTCTCGTCCTCGTCCGCGTCCATCGGGAGCGTGGCATTGGGCTCGAGTACCAGCAGCCGGCCGAAGGCCTTGCGCGCCTCGGACTCGTTTCCCCGACGGGCCTGGGCCCGTCCGAGGTAGAGATAGATCTGCAGCTTCTGCTCGTCAGTGGGCTGGCTCTCGGTCAGCGCCCGGTTCAGCAGCTGTGCCACCTCGTCGTAGTTTCCGTCCGCGAACTCCTCGATCGCCTGCGAGATCAAGGGATTGCGTTCCTCGAGCAGGGGATCGCCGGCCCGGGCTGCCAGTGCGCCGAGGATCACCACTGTGGTGAGGGTCAGGCTGGTCAGCCTTGGTAGGGGGCGTCCGTACATCGGGCACCTCCGGTGCCGAAAAGACAGTGATTTTCGATTACCACGGCGTCGCGCCGCGGTCAATATCCCTTGACAACCAGAGATCTGCGGCTATCATACCGCGACTTTTATACGCTCGACCTTCGGAGGCGAGGGCGGTGAAGTTCCGCGTGTCACAGGTTGGGACCGATGGTCTCGAACTCTGCTTCGACGAGGATCAGGGCTCACTGCAGGCCCTGCTCGGTCTCGAGGAGCGGGATCCGACCGCGGTGCGCGCTGCCGGGCCGCTGAAGGTCCGCGGCGTTGTGCTCGCCTCGGGTCAGGACCTGCTGGTACAGGGCAGCGTGCAATGCCGGGTCGAGGTCGCCTGCCGACGTTGCCTGGCCACGATCCCGCTCGAGCTGGACCTGCCGCTGCGAGCGACATTGCTGCCGAGAAAAGGCAACGACGCGCTCCCCGCGGAGCAGGAGCTGCAGTCCGAGGATCTCGAGGTCTCGACATACGAGGGCGAGGAGGTCGTGCTCGACGAGCTGGTACGCGAGCAGATCCTGCTCGGTGCTCCGCAGTATCCGCTGTGTCGCGAGGACTGCGCCGGGCTCTGCCCGCTGTGCGGCAAGGATCTCAACGATGGAGCCTGCGGCTGCGCCGAGCCGGTGGATCCGCGGTTTGCCAAGCTCAGGCAGATCAAGATCGATCCGGGCGAGTGATCGTCCGGACGTGGAGGTAGAACGGTGGCTGTTCCCAAGAAGAAGAAGTCCCGATCCCGCATAGGTCACCGGCGGTCGCACGACCACACGGCTGTGCCGACCGTCATCGAGTGCCCGTCCTGCGGCGAGCCGACCCGGGCGCATCACGTGTGTCCTAACTGCGGCAAGTACGCCGGACGCGCCGTGGTGGAGACCGAGGACTAGCCCGGACACGACGGCTACGAGCCCCTCACGACGCCCGGGATGACGCCCCTGGGGTTGACGAGCAGAGGATGGGTCCATGATAGCTGAGAAGGTGCACGAGTTGGTCCTGCGTGAGCTGGAGATCTCCGACTCATCACGCGTCGTGGAGCAGGCGAGGTTCATCGACGATCTGGGCGCGGACTCGCTGAAGATCTTCGCGCTGATCACGGCGATCGAGGAGGAGTTCGACGTCTCGATCGACGATGGTCACATCGAGCAGATCCAGACCGTGGCGGACGCGGTGAGCACGGTCGAGAGCTTGATGGCAGGGAGGGCTTGAACGATGCGGATCGCGTTGGGTAGCGACCATCGGGGCGTGGCGTTGAAGGCGGCGCTGGTCGAGTTCCTCGGCGGCCGCGGTATCGAGACCGCCGACCTCGGACCGGCGGTCGAGGACAGCTGCGACTACCCGGACTATGCCGAGGCGGTGTGCAAGAAAATCCAGAACGGCGAGGCGGATCTGGGCATCGTCATCTGCGGCAGCGGCATCGGCATCTCGATCGCGGCGAACAAGTGCCGCGGCATCCGCGCCGCGCTGGCCTACGACCCCGAGGTGGCGGCCTTCGCCCGCAAGCACAACAACGCCAACGTGCTCGCCTTCGGCGCGGACTGGACCTCGCGCGAGCAGGCCGAGGCCCGTGTGGCGGCCTGGCTCGAAGCCGAGTTCGAGGGCGGTCGTCACGGTCGGAGGGTCGACAAGATCATGGCCCTCGAGGGCTAGCGCGGTGAGCGAGCCCCGCCCGCAACGACCCAGCTGGGATGAGTACTTCCTCCGGTTCGCCGAGGACGCCCGCAGCCGGTCGACCTGCCTGCGTCGCTCGGTCGGCGCGGTGATCGTGGTCGACAAGAACATCGTGGCCACCGGGTACAACGGCGCGCCCAAGGGTATTGCACATTGTGCCGAGGTGGGCTGCGTGCGCGAGGCGCAGGGCGTCAAGTCCGGAGAGCGGCACGAGCTGTGCCGGGGTTTGCATGCCGAGCAGAACGCGATCATCCAGGCCGCGTACCACGGTACGCGGATCCGAGGCGGCACGCTGTACTGCACCACCTCTCCTTGCTCGATTTGCGCAAAGATGCTGATCAATGCCGGGATCGCGCGGGTGGTGTACAGCGAGGACTATCACGATCCCCTTGCCGTGGAGCTTCTGACCGAGGCCGGGGTCGGGATGCGACACATGCCGGGGCCCGGCTAGGCCAGACCGGGGAGGGGCGCGAAAGCCCGCGGGGAGGCAGGTCATGCGCTGTCCGTTCTGCGGAGTCACCGACAACCGGGTGATCGACTCGCGTCTGGCCCGCGAGGGGCGGGTCGTGCGCCGCCGGCGGGAGTGCGACGGCTGCGGCCGGCGCTTCACCACTTACGAGCGTGTGGAGGAGATCCTGCCCTTCGTGGTCAAGAAGGACGGCCGGCGCGAGGCCTATGACCGCGACAAGGTGCTGGCCGGGCTGAAGGTCGCCTGCGAGAAGCGACCGGTGGGCACCGAGGACATCGAGCGCATCGCCGACCGGCTGGAGCGGGTGTTGCAGGAGCGCGGCGAGAAGGAAGTCGAGGGCCGGGTGATCGGCGAGGAGTTGATGGCCGCGTTGCGCGAGCTCGACGAGGTGGCGTACGTGCGTTTTGCGTCGGTGTATCGCTCGTTCAAGGACATCGCCGAGTTCATGGACGAGCTGAAGTCTCTTCTCGGCGACCGCGAGGAGTGACCCCCGATTCCCAGCATATGGGCCGCGCGCTGGAGCTGGCGCGCAGGGGGCTGGGCCGTACCGCGCCGAACCCGGCGGTGGGCGCGGTCGTCGTGGGAGCGGACAATGCCGTGCTCGGTGAGGGCTGGCACCGCGCCGCTGGTGAGCCGCATGCCGAGATCGAGGCGCTGCGCGCGGCCGGCGACGCGGCACGCGGCGCCACACTGTTCGTCACGCTGGAGCCTTGCAACCATCACGGTCGCACTCCGCCCTGCACCGAGGCGATCCTGCGGGCCGGGATCGCGCGCGTGGTGATCGGCGCGGAAGACCCGAACCCGCGGGTGGCGGGCGGGGGAGCCGCCAGGCTGCGCGAGGCCGGGGTCGAGGTCGAAATGGGCCTGCACGGAGACGAGGCGCTGGCGCTGATCCGCGGCTTCCGACACTGGCTGGAGACTGGCCGGCCGCTGGTTGTGGCCAAGGCAGCGCTCACGCTGGACGGCTTTCTGGCCACGCGTTCGGGCGATTCGAGGTGGGTCACCGGCGAGGCGGCGAGGCAGGAGGTGATGCGACTCCGCGACGAGAGCGATGCGATTTTGGTCGGTGCCGGCACCGTGATCGCGGACGATCCCTCACTCACCGCACGCGTCGAGGGCGGGCGCGATCCGTTACGGGTGATCCTCGACGGGCGGCTGCTCTCGCCAGCCACGGCGCGTGTGTTCCAGCCCGACCGGGTCGACGGCACTCTGCTGATCTGCGCAGAGGCTGTGGATGCGGAGCGGCGCGGTGGGTTCGAGAAGCAGGGCTTGGAGGTCGTGGCCCTGCCCGGCGATTCGCTGGGTCGCGTTCAGCCGGCGGACCTTCTAGCTGTGCTGGGCCAGCGCGGATTGCACCAGCTGCTCGTCGAGGGCGGCGGCGGCGTGTTCGGCTCCATGTTCGATGCTGGCTGCGTGGACCGGGTCGAGGCCTTTGTTGCGCCGAAGCTCCTCGGTGGATCGGACGGCATACCCTTCATCGCCGGGGCCGGGCCATCGCGGCTGACTGACGCGTTACAGCTCGAGAACGTGACCGTGCGACAGTTCGGCGTTGACACCTGCATCGCGGGTGACGTCGGTTAGAGGACCTCGTGTCCACCCTTCCCCTGCCGAGAGCAGTTTACTCTGGCTGGTTACGACAGTCTGCTCCCACCTGGCGTTCCGCCGATTGGAGTCTGAGATTTTCGTGGACAGGATTGGATGTCATGCAGGGCCGCTGCCTGAGATCACTATGTACGGTTGTTCAGGCAGTCCCGTGCAGAACGCGTGAGCGTGAATGGCCGTAGTCGCACGCCTTGGCCTGGTGTCCCTCACGGAGGTGCTCTGCAGGTCACGCCGTGCTGAACACGGAGTTGGTAGGTCCCCTCGGGGAATACCACCCCGCGATCCCCGGCGCGCCAGCGGAGGTAACACTCGCGATACTCTTGCTCGAACGCCTTCAAGCGGTTCAGCGCGGCGACCCGTCGGCCTGGGTCTCGGCAAGCTACCCGAGGATTGAGCTTGCGAAGCCGAACCGGCGTGTCCGGGCTGTCGAAAGGACGCGTCCTCATCACCGCGTGTCGTCCGGCAAAGCGTTGACCCAGTACTTTCATCTTCCGCCGGATCCGCATCTCCTTGGCATCGAGCTGCTCGAGCACCAACGACCGGGCCTTATCGTCGCCCAGGTGTGCCAGGGCCGGCGGCTTGGTGAGAGTGAACGTCAACTCCTGCGGCATCGGTCCATTTTCGCGAAAGAACTCGTCGGGTCGCTCGACCGTGATCGGCTCGCCGTAGCGGTATCCCACGCTGGAATTCCCAGGCCAGAGCCGGGATCGCTTGACCAGCCCGGCGGCGACGGGATTGGCCAGAATGTAGACCGCCTTGTCCACGGCCGTTTGCGCGTCCTCGATGGTGAAGTAGTCGTAGGTGTCGGGTGCCCAGAAGTGCTCGCAGCGCCCGTAGTGTGCGTTGAGGGAGCGGGCCAGGAGGCTGTCGAGGCATTGCATGAACAAGGGCAGTTTGCCATGTGGGTCGGTGACCTCGATGTGGTAGTGATTGGACATCGCGATGAACTCGTGAACCAGGATGCCGTATTTCTGCGCTGCGTAGGCGAGGCAGTAGAGGAAGAGCTGGTTGACTCGTTTGCTAGGTTTGAGCAGGAACATGCGCAGGGTGCAGCGGCGGGCAACTGAGTAGGTTGTGCCCGAGAGGAACTGTCTGGCTCGGCTCATGGTCTCACCTCCGCCAGCGTAGAGAGCAATTGGCGTGCCGGAAAGTGATGCTCGTGATTACGATAGGTTGTGGAGGACATGGTGATTCAAGAGTCCGGGATTCCGGACTCTGGCGTCCGGGAATCCGGACGGGCGGTGTTGTTCTGGCCCGCAGGACAACTACTCTCGGAAGGACATGGGGAAGGACATGGGTTGACCAACTACTCTCGGTAGGGACTGGTGCTGCTGAATCCCATGATAAATCTTGCCGTTTCCCCACTTTTCCGGGTACAACCGTGCACGTTGGAGGCGCACTTGAAGCTCGGACAGACCATATTCCGGGTGGGGTACATGTACGACGGGGAGCGCTTCCTCTCGCCGTGCGAGATCTACATCCGCGACGGCGTGGTGGAACGAATCGTCGAGGACTCGGACCGCAGCCCAGAGGCCGATGCCCTTCGCCGTCAGTACAGCGAGGCCGATCAGGTGCACGAGCCGGACGGCTTCGTGCTGCCCGGGCTGATCAACTCACACCACCACGCATACTCGGCGCTGGCGCGCGGCATGGCTATCAGAGGACCGCGGCCCGACTTCCAGGCGGTCCTGGAGAGGCTCTGGTGGCCGCTCGACCGGGCGCTCGATCCGGAAGCGGTGTACCTCTCGGCCCTGGTCACCGCCATCGAATCCGTGCGCCATGGATGCACCGCCATCGTGGATCACCACAGCTCGCCCTCCGCAATCCAGGGCAGCCTGGTCCAGGTGGCTCGCGCCTTCAGCGACCTGAACCTGACCGCGACCCTGTGCTACGAGACCTCGGACCGCAACGGCGCCAAGGCCTTCGACCAATCCCTCGAGGAGAACCTGACCTTTGCCGAGGCCCACCGCAAGGACACCGCGCTGCGCGGGATGTTCGGGCTCCACGCCAGCTTCACCCTCTCCGATCGCTCGCTGAAGCGCATCGCCGAGATCCGGCCGCAGTACCTGCCAGTCCACGTGCACGTGGCCGAAGACCGCGCAGACGTGGAGCACGCCCAGGATCTGGGCCACGATGGCCCGCTGGCCCGCCTCGACGCCTGCGGGCTACTCGACGAGTCGAGCTTGATCGCGCATGGCGTTCATCTCACCGAGGACGAGTGCAAGCTGGCCGCCGACGTCGGGCTGCATGTCGCGCACAACCCGGAGTCCAACCTGAACAACGCGGTGGGCTACTCGAGCCTCGACAAGCTCCCGCCAGACAAGGTGCTGCTCGGTACGGACGGTATGAGCTCCTCGATGCTCGCCTCGCTGCATTCGGCCTATCTCACCTATTCCGGAATGGGCGGCACGGGAGACGGCCTCGAGCGGGCGCGCAGGATCCTGCTCGACAATCCCTCGGCCTATCTCACGCGGCTCTTCGGCCGACCGGTGGGCCGCATCGTCGAGGGCGAACCCGCGGATCTGGCCATGTTCGTCTATCGCCCGCCCACGCCTGTGACAGGCGACAACTGGATCGGCCACCTGCTGTTCGGCCTGTCCATCTCGGCCCGGGCGATCTGGGTATACGCACGGGGCACGCCGGTGCTCGCACGCGGCGCGATCCAGACGATCGACGAGGCCTCGGTGCTGGCCGCTGCCCGCGAGAGCACCGCCGCCCTCTGGGATCGTTACCGCGAAATAGCTGGAGCATAACGCCATGACAGTCGATCTATCGGTGAGTCTGGCCGGTCTCGAGCTCTCCAATCCACTACTCCCGGGCAGTGGACCGCCGGGCGACTCGCTGCGCAAGCTATCGAAGCTCGAGGCCGCGGGCATCGGCGGGCTGGTCACCAAGACCGCCTCGGTGGAGCTGCCCGAGGTACCGCGTCCGGCAATGGCCTTCGACGGCGACCTGTTCTTCAACGTGGAGAAGTGGTCGAGCAAGCCCTACTCCGAGTGGTTGGAGAAGATCCTGCCCCGGCTCGAGAAACGCAAGATCCCGCTGATCGCCTCGCTGGGCTACACCGCCGAGGATCTGGAGACCCTGATCCCCCTGTTCGACCCGCTGGTCGACGGGTTCGAGCTCTCCACGCACTACATCGCCTCCAGCGCCTCGCTGCTGCTCGATTCGGTGCGCCGGGCGCGGTCGCGGACGAGCAAGCCGATCTTCGTCAAGCTCTCCTGGCACGCCGGCGACCTCGTGGCCGGCGCGATCACCGCGGAAAAGGCCGGCGCCAGCGGGATCACCGCGATCAACTCGGTGGGTCCGGTGATGGCGATCGACATCAAGAAGCGCGCCAGCCGGCTGGGCACCAGCGAGCCGCAGATGTGGCTCTCCGGCCCGGCGGTCAAGCCGATGGCCCTGCGCGCGGTCTACGAGATCTCGCGAGCCGTCGACATCCCGGTGATCGGCTGCGGCGGTGTGACCTCGGGCGAGGACGTGATCGAGTTCATGCTCGCCGGCGCGACAGCCGTGCAGAGCTGCACCGGGCTGATCCGCAAGGGCGCGGAGCTGATCCCGCAGGCGGTCCAGACGATCAGCGGGTGGTGCGAGGCCCAGGGCGTGACGCGTCTATCCGAAATCGTGGGCACGGTCACGCCGCACTTCCGCAAGGTGGAGGGTAGAAATGGCTGACGGTGGCAGGCTATTCGCCGAGATCCAGAGGCAGGCCCAGGAAGCTGAACCACAGCTCATCCGCTTCCTCTCCGAGATGGTACGCACTCCCTCCTACTCCACCGAGGAGAAGGCGGTGATCCAGATCATCCGCAAGGAGATGGAGGCCGTGGGCTTCGACGAGGTGCGCATCGACGGGTTGGGCAGCGTGATCGGCCGGCTGGGCGACGGGCCGCGGACGATCGCCTTCGACGCACACATCGACACCGTCACGCCGGGCAACCTCGACAACTGGGAGACCGACCCCTTCACGCCGATGGTGCGGGACGGCCGGATCATCGGCCGCGGAACCGTCGACCAGGAAGGCGGCATGGCCGCCATGGTCTACGCCGCCAAGATCATCAAGGCCATGGGGCTCAACGAGCGCTTCACCATCCTCTTCACCGGCACGGTGATGGAGGAGGACTGCGACGGCCTCTGCTGGAAGTACCTGATCGAGGAGGAGGGGATTCGCCCCGAGCTGGTCGTGCTCACCGAGCCGACCAGCATGAACATCTACCGCGGGCACCGCGGGCGGATGGAGATCAAGGTCCGGGTCAGCGGCGTGTCCTGTCACGGCTCGGCCCCGGAGCGCGGCGACAACGCGATCTACAAGATCGCCCGCATCGCGATGGAGATCGAGAAGCTCAACGAGCGACTCGGCACGGATCCCTTCCTCGGCAAGGGGACCGTGACGGTGAGCGAGGTCACCTCTTCCTCGCCTTCACTCTGCGCCGTGGCCGATGGCGCCACACTGCATCTCGATCGCCGGCTGACCGCAGGCGAGACCGAGGAGAGCGCCGTGGCCGAGGTGCAGGAGGCGGCCGAGCTGGCCGGCTGTCCGCAGGCCGTGGTCGAGGTACCGATGTACGAGGAGCAGGCGTACACCGGACTGACCTATCCGATGAAGAAGTACTACCCGACCTGGACCATGCCCGAGGACTCGACATGGCTGCGGGCCGCGGCCGCCGCCTACCAGGGCGTGTTCGACCGCGCGCCGCTGATCGACAAGTGGACCTTCAGCACCAATGGCGTGGCCGTGGCCGGAATGCACGACATCCCCAGCTTCGGTCTCGGCCCGGGCGACGAGGTCCAGGCGCACGCGCCCAATGAATCGTGTCCGCTGGAGCACCTCGTCGGCGCCACCGCGTACTATGCCGCGCTGGTGGGGCAGCTCAACGGGAAGGGAACAGCGTGAGCCGTTTCGAGTACCGCTGCACCGAGTGCGGACGGACCTACGACCGTGACGCGGTACGCTACCTCTGCCCGACCTGCGGCGAGAGCCACGCTCCCGGACAGCCCCTGCGCGGGGTGCTCGAGGCGGTGTTCGACGCCGAATTCCTCACCGATGCCAGCGACCCGGGACAACCGGACTGGTCCCGGTTCAGCGCCGTGGAGAGCTCGCATTTCCCCGACTTCCCGGTGGGCAACACGCCGCTGGCGCCGGCTCCCGGTCTCGGCGCCGAGCTCGGGCTGGACGACCTGTGGATCAAGAATGACGGCCTCAATCCCAGCGGCTCGCTCAAGGATCGCGCGTCATTCCTGATGGTGGCCGAGGCCAGGCGGCTGGGCGAGGACCGTCTGATCGCGGCCTCGACGGGGAACGCGGCCTCGGCCCTGGCCGCCGTCTGCGCCGCATCCGGAAAGCAGGCGCTGATCTTCGTTCCCGAGAATGCGCCGCGGGCCAAGCTGGTTCAGATGCTGCTCCACGGCGCCCGGGTCGTCCGGGTTAAGGGCAGCTATGACGATGCCTTTCGCCTCTCGCTGGAATACACGCGCGAACGCGGCGGACTGAATCGCAACACCGCGTACCACCCGCTGACGATCGAGGGCAAGAAGACGGTGTCGCTGGAGATCTTCGCCCAGCTGAAGGGCACGGTGCCCGATTCGGTGATCGTCCCGGTGGGTGACGGCGTGATCATCTCGGGCGTGCACAAGGGCTTCGCCGACCTGCGCCGCGCCGGGCTCGCCGAGCGCCTGCCGCGGCTGTTCTGCGTCCAGGCCGAGCGCTCCGATGCGATCCATCACCTGATCACCACCGGCGAGTACCGCAACGCGAACAACCCGGCCACCGTGGCCGACTCGATCTCGGTCTCGGCGCCGAGCAACGCGCGCATGGCAGCACGGGCGGTGCAGGAGAGTCAGGGCGGCTCGGTGGTGGTGCCAGACGAGGCGATTCTCGCGGCCCAGGTGCGGCTGGCCCGCGGGGCCGGTGTGTTCGCCGAGCCGGCAGCGGCCGCCGCGGCGGCGGGGCTCGAGGCGCTCGTCGCGCAGGGGCGAATCGAGCGAGGAGAACGGACCGTGCTGCTGGTCACCGGCCACGGGTTGAAGGATATCGACGCGCCCCTGGCGCGACTGGCGCTGCCCGATCCGGTCGAACCGGATCTAGCGGCGCTCGGGGAGGCATGATGGGCACACGACCGAGCAAGACCGATGAGCTCAGGAAGTTCAACCTGGGCGAGATGATCGGAGGCGACTTCCTGCTCAGCTGGGAGAAGTCCCTGGAGGAGATCATCGCGGTCTGCCAGGTGGCGGAAGAGCTGAAGGAGTTGCACCGGCAGGGCAAGAGCTTCAAGCTCTTCAACCAAGGCCTGGCGATAGCCATCTTCCGCGACAAGTCGACTCGCACGCGATTCAGCTTCGCCTCGGCGGTGGATGCGCTGGGCCTGTCTCTGGCCGAGCTCGACGAGGAGAAATCTCAAATCGCCCATGGCGAGACCGTGCGCGAGACGGCCAACATGATCTCCTTCCTCACCGAGGTGATCGGCATCCGTGACGACATGTACCTCGGCGAGGGCAACCGCTACATGAAGGAGGTGGCCACGGCGCTGGACGAGGGCTTTGGCCGCGGCGTGCTGCAGCGCCGGCCGACGATCGTCAATCTGCAGTGCGACCTGGACCACCCGACACAGACCCTGGCCGATCTGATGATGCTCAGGGACCACTTCGGCTCCCTCGATGCCCTGCGGGGCAAGAAGATCGTGATGAGCTGGGCCTATTCTCCGAGCTATGGAAAGCCGATCTCGGTGCCCCAGGGTATCATCGCGCTGATGACACGCTTCGGCATGAACGTGGTCCTGGCGCATCCCGAGGGATACGACCTCGTGCCCGAGGTCGAGGCGATCGCCGCCAGGCAGGCCGCACAGAGCGGGGGCAGCTTCGCCAAGTTCGGAACCATGGGCGAGGCCTTCCGCGATGCCGACGTGGTCTATCCCAAGTCGTGGGCTCCCTGCACCGTGATGCGGCGACGCACCGACCTGCTCAAGCAGGGCGATCGCGACGGTCTGCAGACGCTGGAGCGGGAGTGCCTGGCGATGAACGGACGCTTCATCGACTGGGAGTGCAACGAGCGCAGGATGGCGCAGACCCGAGCCGGCGACGCGCTGTACATGCATTGCCTGCCGGCGGACATCAGCGGCGTGAGCTGCCACAATGGAGAGGTCACGGCAGATGTGTTCGAGAAATATCGGATGAAGACCTATCTCGAGGCGAGTTTCAAGCCCTTCGTCATCGCGGCGATGATCCTCCTGGCCAAGGTATCTGATCCGGCCGGGTTCATTTCTCGTCTTTCCAAGCGGGCCCGTCCGCTGCTCGAGGTGTGAGATGTCGAGCTTGTTGATCGGTGAGATCGATCGCGAGGTAATGCACAAGACCGCAGCCCGCTGCCGGGAGCGGAACATCATCGTTCCGACCTTCGCGCAGCAGCGGAACCCGGAGTTGATCCCGGATGCGATCAAGGCACAGCTGCCCGAAGTGGGGCTATGGGACGTCAATCCGCTCAACCTGTTCCGCATCACCTGGAAGAACGACGTGGACAGCGGGCTGTTCGGCGGCGTGAATCACCTCGAGGTGCCGCGCGAGATCACGGGCGTCGATGCGCGGATCATCGGCCTGGTAGGAAAGTACTTCCCCACCGGCGCGCACAAGGTGGGCGCGGCTTTCGGCTGCCTGGCGCCGCGCCTGGTGTCGGGAGACTTCGACCCGACGCTGCACAAGGCGGTCTGGCCGTCCACCGGCAACTACTGTCGCGGCGGAGCGTACGACTGCGCCCTGCTCGGCTGCACCTCGGTGGCAATCCTGCCCGAGGAGATGTCCCGCGAGCGCTTCGACTGGCTGAAGGAGATCGGCTCCGAGGTTATCGCCACGCCCGGATGCGAGTCGAACGTCAAGGAGATCTACGACAAGTGCTGGGAGCTTCGGGAGGATCCGATCAACGTGATCTTCAACCAGTTCGACGAGTTCGGCAACGCAATCTGGCACTACCAGATCACCGGACCGGCGATTGCCGAGGTGCTGGAGAGCGCGAGAAAACCCGGCGAGTCATTCGCCGCCTTCGTCTCGGCCACCGGCTCGGCCGGCACGATCGCCGCCGGCGACTACCTCAGGATACACGTCGATCAGGGCATGCGCATCGTGGCCAGCGAAGCGCTGCAGTGCCCAACCCTGCTGCGCAACGGTTTCGGCGGACACCGTATCGAGGGCATCGGCGACAAGCACGTGCCCTGGATCTACAACGCGCGAAGCACCGATGCGCTGGCTGCCATCGACGACGAGGACTGCATGCGCGTGCTGCGCCTGTTCAACGAGAACACGGGGCGGGAGTATCTCTCCGGGCAGGGCGTGCCCGCCGACGTCGTCGAGCAACTCCCTCTGCTTGGCATCTCCAGCATCGGCAACCTGCTGGCGGCGATCAAGACCGCGAAGTTCTTCGAGCTCGGCGCCCAGGACATCATCGTCACGATGTTCACGGACTCCGCCGAGCTGTATCATTCTCGGCTGACCGAGCTGACCGACGAACGCGGAGCGTACGACGAGATACAGGCCGCCCGCGATCTAGAGGGGCCGCTATACCAGCAGGGAATGGACAATTTCCGCGATCTCGGCTACTGGGATCGCAAGGCGATTCACAACCTGAAGTACTTCACCTGGATCGAGCAGCAGGGGAAGACCGTCGAGGAGCTCAACACCCAGTGGGATCCCGAGTACTGGCGGGCTCGCTTCGAGGACGAGGTGCAGTACTTCGACGAGTTGATCGGGGAGTTCAACTGCGAGGTCGGACTTATCTGAACAGGGGGATCGGATGAACAGGATTGCAACGCTGGCGCTGGTTGTCGGCCTGACGGCGCCCGTCGCGGCGATGAGCCGGGCTCAAAAGCCCTCGGTCGCGGTGATCAACATCGCCGCGCACAAGGGCGTTTCGCCGCAGCTCGCGGATCCCTTCGCCGACTTCGTGGCGACTGCGATCCGGAACCTGGGAAAGTACGATGTTCTGGCCAAGTCCGAGCTGCCGAAGTCCCGGGTCTACGCCGAGATCGCGGGCAAGCTCACCTGCGAGGACCTGGCCTGTCTCGCCGATATCGGCCGCAGGCTGGATGTCGATCTCGTGGTCGCCGGCAAGCTGAGCCGCACCAACAAGGGGTTCCTCCTCGACCTGCAGCTGATCGACACGCACATGTGGCGCATCGCGGCCGGCATCTCGGAAACGGTGCTCGGAGGCGATCAGGTCGAGGGCGTCGTGCAGCAGCTGTTCAAGCTCGCCTTCGGCGTGCTCAAGCCGAGCGGCTCGACTGCGCCGGCGCTCGGCACCGGCGGTATCGTCGACGTGGTGTTCGAGAGCAACGCCCCGGGGGCGGAGATGATCCTCGATGGCAAGCCGATGGGCCCGACGCCGGTGAACAAGCGCTTGCCGCCGGGCGAGCACCAGGTGGTGGTCAGCGCAGACGGATTCATCAAGGTGGCCAAGGCGGTTGACATCCTGCGCGGGTACGCGCGCCAGACCATTCACCTCGAGCTCGAGCGCGATCCGGTGCGGGATCGCATCACCGAGAACATGTGGTTCGCGGTGGCCGCCGGAGGCGGGAACTACGGCGGCGGGCTGGAGATGAGCATCTTCCTGATGCGCTGGCAGTACTTCTACTGGGACATCGTGCGCCTCGGCGGCGAGGCCCGCGGGAAGGAATATCACAACATACGGCTTGGAACCTCCTTCGGCTTCCCCTGGCACATCGACCGCGAGGGTCTCCATGAGATACGCATCGGCTTCGGCGTCTATGGATGCGCCTTCTCCCAGCGCGAGCGGCCCACCAAGCAGATCGGCCAGTTGTGGCGGGAAACCTGGGACCCAGTCAGCGAGACCTGGAACCCGGGCGAAACACAGTCGGCGTCACGCGACATCACGCCGGCGGACGGATTCTACGGTTTCGCCCTGGCGCCCGAGCTGGGCTACGCCTGGCTCGTCGCTCCGCAGCGCGGCCTGTCGCTACAGGCCGGCTTCCGCGCGTACATCCCGATTGAAAAAGCCGGCATGGGCTTCACTTCAGCGGTCGAGAACCAGAGGATCGTCACCCCGGGAACCCAGGCGGACGAGCGCTACGTCGAGGATTACGACGACCTGCCCACTACTCACCCGTCGGTGGCGTACGTGGTGTTCGTCGGCATCAAGATCTAGAGCAGCTCCAACAGCCTACTCAACCCCGTCCCAGCAGTAGGTGCAGAGCTTCTCCTTGGGCATGCCGATCGCCTCCACCAGATCGTCGAGCCGCTGGTAGCCGAGCGAGGTCAGCCCCAGGCGTCTCTCGATACAACCCAGCATGACCGCGTACTTGTCCGTGTCCGGATTCGAGTACTGGTCGAGGTCCCTGTCGGAGGTGCCCTCGATCTCGTGGATCGCCTTGCGCCCGGCCAGATCGAGCTCCGACTTCGATTGCGAGAAGTTGAGGAACTTGCAGCCGAAGACCAGCGGCGGGCAGGCCGGCCGCATGTGCACCTCCTCGGCGCCGCAGTCGAACAGGCGGGTGATCGTGTCCTGGAGCTGCGTGCCGCGGACGATCGAGTCCTCGCAGAACAGCATCCGCTGCCCCTTGATCAACTCCGGCACCGGGATCAGCTTCATCCGCGCCACCAGTTCGCGCACCCTCTGGTCCTGCGGCATGAAGCTCCGCGGCCAGGTCGGCGTGTACTTCACGAAAGGTCTGCGGTACGGGATCTTGGCCTCGGCAGCAAAACCCAGGCCGTGGCCGGTACCCGAATCCGGAATCCCGGCCACGAGATCGATCTCGTGGGTCTCGCGTCGGGCGAGGGCCGCGCCGCACCTGTTCCGCACCTCCTCCACGTTCTTACCCTCGTAGTGCGAGGCCGGGTACCCGTAGTAGACCCAGAGGAAAGCGCAGATCTGCAACCGCTCACCCGGCGGCTTGAGCTGCTCGCAGCCCTCCTCGGTGAAACGAACCACCTCGCCGGGGCCGAGATAGCGATCGATCTCGTAGTCCAGGTTCGGGAAGGCGCAGGTCTCCAGCGTCGCCGCGTAGGCGCCGTCTTTTCTTCCTATAATGACCGGCGTCCGTCCGAGACGATCGCGGGCAGCGTAGATCCCCTTGTCGGTGAGGAGCAGGATCGAGCAGGAGCCCTCCACCGCCTCGAGGGCACGCTGTAGGCCGTCCTCGAAGCTGCTCTCCTCGTTGATCAGCGTGGCGATCATCTCGGTGGGATTGATCGCACCACCGCGCATCTCCGTGAAGTGCGCGGACTTCTTGCTGAAGACCTTGGCCGCCAGCTCCTCGAGATTCTTGATCACCCCCACGGTGACGACGGCGTAGAAACCCATGTGCGAGGCGATGAGCAGCGGCTGGTCCTCGTTGTCGCTGATCACGCCGATGCCCCGGTTGCCGTGCAGCCTCGACAGGTCATCCCCGAACTTCGAGCGAAACTGCGCGTTGGCGATGTCGTGGATGAACCGCGTGATCCCCTCACCATTGGCAACGGCGAGGCCGCCGCGCATCGTGCCCAGATGCGAGTGGTAGTCCGTTCCATAGAACAGATCCCGGACACAGTCCTCCTTGGACACAACGCCGAAGAAACCACCCATAACTCGACCTCGCTTGCTCGCTGGGGTTATATCACTCGATCATGTCGTCGACCGTGACGCCGCTGAAGTACTCCGCATCGAAGAATGACACGGGCGGCCCATAGTCGAGGGTGCCGTCGGGGATCTTGTGCGGTGCGGCCTGGCGTATCGGGATCCAGTGCTCGGGATGCCACATCATGCCGGTATTCAGATAGTGCTGGTTCTCGCTGCGCATGATGCGGGTGTCTCGCTTGTACGGCATCGTGGGGTAGCCGTTCTGCTCGTACTCGTCCGTGGCGAAGATGGCATAGCGGTAATCCAGTCCACCGGCCCCGGTGTCGTACCCGCCCTGTGACGAGAAGTAGCGGAAGCCGATCACGTCGTCGTGATACGTCTCGTACTCGATGCCCTGCTCGTCGATGTAGCCCAGGAACACCACTGCGTGGCCGGTGCCGCTCAAGCGGTTGACGTTGATCACCGACCCTGGCAGCAGCTCCTCGAAGACGATGGTCTCGCCCATGCCGAAGTTGACCAGCGCGTCGGCCGTGCCCCAGGTGCCGAGCTCGTGGTTGACCCAGATGTGGCCCCTGATGTCATCCGCACCCAGCCGCTGCCAGCTGACGATCGGCAGGAAGTCCCACACCGAGGTATCGCCGGTATCCCCGGCGTAGAGTTGCATCGCCGCGAGGATCACCTCCATCACCGCGGCCACGCACATCGTCCGCGGCGGGTCGGTGGCCTCGACGAAGCCGTAGCCGCCGTACTCGATGTCGTGGGTCAGCGCCGCGCTATCGTAGCCGAGCAGTCCATAGTTGGCGTACAGATAGTCCACCGCCTCGATGATGTAGTGATTGAAGTACTGGTCGGCGTCGATCTGGCGGGCGCGGATCGACACGTGGAGGTGGTACGGGCCCTTGAGCTCCTCGCCACCGGCATTCACGTACGTGTCGAGCACCAGAAAGTACGTGCCCGGCTGCAGGACCGCGTACACGCTGTGGTGATCGCGAGCGATCAGCGTCAGCGGATCGAGGCTCGAGAGCAGGTGCAGGTCCACGTCGGTACCGTCGGGCTCGGGGAAGTCGATGCCCGCGCTGACTCGCACCTCCTCGTCGATCGTGAAGCGGTACACGAACTCGGGCCCGGACTCGTCGAGAGTGTTCGGCGGGTACGTGTCGAAACGATCCGAGGGCGCGTCGTTCGTGTCGCGCGAGTCCTCGTACACGCAGGGCAGCGCGCCGCAGGGGATCACGATCGGATCCTCGGGCGTGCCGACGCCTGTCGGATCGGTGTCGGTGTCCGAGTCGGAGTCCGTGTCCGTATCGGCGTCGGAATCCGAGTCCGTGTCCGTGTCCGCGTCCGTATCCGCATCGGCGTCGGAGTCCGAGTCCGTATCGGAGTCCAAGTCGGTATCAGCGTCAGTGTCGACGTCGGAGTCCGTATCCGAGTCCGTATCCGTATCCGTATCGGAGTCCATGTCGGTATCAGCGTCCGTGTCCGCGTCGATGTCACTGTCCGAATCACCCGAATCATCGGGAAAGCACTTGCCGTCCCGCATCTCCCACCCGTCCGGGCAGTACTCCTCCTCATCGCCGCAGGCCGGATTCAGCACGAACGCCAGCATAAGAGCAATGGTGAGGACCGTGCTGTGCCGATGCGCGTGCCACATGGCGCGGATTGTAGCCGGAGCACAGGAGGCGGTCAACGAGGCTGTTCAGGGTCGGAAATCAGCGCCGCCGGAGTCGGCCGAGACCCATCAGCAGCAGCAGGCCGGCTGCGAGCAGGTGCAGCGCACGCGCCTGCCCCGTCGCGGCGCAGCTCCCGCTCGGCACCGCGTCCGGCTCGGTGCAGCGGCCACCGTAGCACACCCGGTTGGACGGGCAGTCGTCGTCCGAGCTGCACTCCGGACCGCCCGTGTCGGTATCAGCGTCGGTATCGCCGTCAGAGTCGCTGTCCGAGTCAGTGTCGCTGTCAGTGTCGCTGTCCGCGTCCGAGTCCGTGTCCGCGTCGCTGTCCGCATCACCCCCGGGAAGCTCGTAGCACTGGCCGTCGTACGGCTCGCAGTACTCGCCCGCCTCGCAGTGAACACCGAAGCACAGATCGGTAACGCACTGTTCGTCTTCGCAGCGCTCGCCCTCGGCGCACTCGATGCCCGCGCACGGATCGTGCTCACACGCCCCGCCCACGCAGCGACGGCCAGCCGGACAGAAGATCAGGTAGCACGGATCCGCGCGACACTCGCCCATCACCGGATCGCAGACCCGGCCCTCGGGACAGCGCACGCCCCCGCAGGGATCGGGCACGCACGAGCCGTCAACGCAGCTCTGACCGTCTTCGCAGTCCACGCCGGCGCAGCTGGCCACGCACTCGCCCTCGCGGCAGAACTGCCCCGCATCACAGCTCTGGGTCGCGCAGGGATCGGCCACGCAGGCCCCGTCCACGCAGCGCTGGCCCTCGGCGCAGCTGTCGTAGTAGCAGCCCGGCTCGAGGCACGCACCGTGGCGGCAGGTCCAGCCCGAGGGGCAGCTCACGCCAGCGCAGGGATCGACGCAGGCGCCACCGCCAGACCCGTCAGGGACGCAGACCTCGCCCGCGGGGCACTCCCGGCCCTCGCAGCCCACCGGCCTGCAGATGTCATCCGCGCTGCAGGCGTACCCCGTGGGGCACTCGCCGAACAGGCATGGCTCGAGGCAGTACCCGTCCTCGCAGGGCTCGCCGCTCGGGCAGGGATCGTCCTCGTCAACCTCGCCGTCGCAGTCGTTGTCCACGCCGTCGCAGACCTCGGCCGGAATCGGGCCGCAACGCCCGCAGCGGTTGAACACGGCCTCGTCGGTCCGGCCGTCGCAGTCGTTGTCCACGCCGTCGCAGACCTCGGGCGGCACCGGACCGCAGCCGCCGCAGGCGTTGGTCACGCCCTCGTCCACCGTGCCGTCGCAGTCGTTGTCCCAGCCGTCGCAGATCTCCTCGCGCGGATCCTCGCCCTGACACGCGCCCCACATCCCCTCGAAGCAGGTCTCGGTGCCCAGGCCGCAGGAGGAGTGGCAGGGCCGCACCAGCTCCTCGTCGATCATCTCGTCGCCGTCGTTGTCGAGGCCGTCGCAGATCTCGGGCTCGAGCTCTTCCTGCAGCTCGCCGCCGCCGAGCTCGTACACCATCCAGCCGTTGGTGACCCAGATGTGGCGGTTGGGGCCGTACCCCATGGTCTCCACCACCGGGTCGGCCGAGTACTCGAAGCGCCGGTACGGCTCGGGCGGAGGCGACTGCGTCGGGCTGACGACCTCCCCGTTCACGTCGAGCACCCGCCCGGACGCGTCGAGCTTGTACTGGATGATCACGTCCGAGGTCATGTCCGAGATGAACAGCGAGTCGCCGATGACCTCCAGCCCGTCGTGGTGCGTGCCGTTCAGGTCGGCGTAGGTCAGCACGTGGGTCCAGCGCAGGGCCTCGGCGTTCCAGTGGAAGATCTGCCGATCCCTGGTGCCGACGTAGTAGCTCTTGTGCAGCCTGGGATTGCCGGAGAAGGTCTCGCCCACGTGGGAATCCTTGGGCACCACGAGCCCGACGTAGTTCCAGTCGAAGTCCCAGTAGTGCACGCCGTACCCGTGGCCGCCGTAGTAGATGCCGCTGCCGTCCACGTAGAAGGCGCTGTCCGCGCAGAAGCAGCCATAGAACTCGGTGATCGGGCGCTCGATCACCTTGATGAAATCGCGCTTGGCCGGCTCTCCCGTGGCATCCGGATTGTTCGGGTGCTGCTGCGGGTCGCCCATGGTCTCGACGCGATATACGTACGCGCAGGGGCCGATCCCTCCCCCGCAGTTTCCGGTGAAGATCAGGTACTCCTCGCCGGCCGCGCCGAAGTGGCCCTCGCGATCCACGAATCCGGCGATGCCGTTGGCCGTGTGGTCTTCCAGGATCCACTCGCTGAAGACCCAGTAGTCGTCTGCCAGAGGCGCCAGCGGCGTGCAGGCGATTGCCACCGCGGCGAGCGCCGCGAGCGTGGTGCGGTCGCGCATCACCCTCCCCTGCCGGCTGCCTAGCGCCGCCGGAGGCGGCCGAGGCCCATCAGCAGCAGCAGGCCGGCCGCGAGCAGGTGCAGCGCACGCGCCCGCCCCGTCGCGGCGCAGCTCCCGCTCGGCACCGCGTCCGGCTCGGTGCAGCGGCCACCGTAGCACACCCGGTTGGACGGGCAGTCGTCGTCCGAGCTGCACTCCGGGCCGCCCGTGTCGGTATCGGCGTCGGCATCGCCGTCAGAGTCGCTGTCCGTGTCCGAGTCCGTGTCCGAGTCCGTGTCCGAGTCCGTGTCCGTGTCGCTGTCCGAATCCGTGTCCGTGTCCGTGTCGCTGTCCGCGTCACCCCCGGGAAGCTCGTAGCACTGACCGTCGTACGGCTCGCAGTACTCGCCCGCCTCGCAGTGAGCACCGAAGCACAGATCGGTCACGCACTGCTCGTCTTCGCAGCGCTCGCCCTCGTCGCACTCGATGCCCGCGCACGGATCGTGCTCACACACCCCGTCCACGCAGCGACGACCCGCCGGACAGAAGATCAGGTAGCACGGATCCGTACGGCACTCGCCAAGCACCGGATCGCAGACCCGGCCCTCGGGACAGCGCACGCCCCCGCAGGGATCGGACACGCACGAGCCGTCAACACAGCTCTGACCGTCATCGCAGTCCACGCCGGCGCAGCTGGCCACGCACTCGCCCTCGCGGCAGAACTGCCCCGCATCACAGCTCTTGCCCGCGCAGGGATCGGCCACGCAGGCCCCGTCCACGCAGCGCTGACCCTCGGCGCAGCTGTCGTAGTAGCAGCCCGGCTCGAGGCACGCACCGTGGCGGCAGGTCCAGCCCGGGGGGCAGCTCACGCCCTCGCACGGATCCACGCACGCGCCCCCGCCAGCCCCGTCAGGGACGCAGACCTCGCCCGCCGGACACTCCCGGCCCTCGCAGCCCACGGGCCTGCAGATGTCATCCGCGCTGCAGGCGTACCCCGTGGGGCACTCGCCGAACTGGCACGGATCGAGGCAGTACCCGTCCTCGCAGGGCTCGCCGCTCGGGCAGGGATCGCCCTCGTCGACCTCGCCGTCGCAGTCGTTGTCCACGCCGTCGCAGACCTCGGCCGGAACTGGGCCGCAGCGCCCGCAGCGGTTGAACACGCCCTCGTCGGTCCGGCCGTCGCAGTCGTTGTCGACGCCGTCGCAGACCTCGGGCGGCACCGGACCGCAGCCGCCGCAGGCGTTGGTCACGCCCTCGTCCACGGTGCCGTCGCAGTCGTTGTCCCAGCCGTCGCAGATCTCCTCCCGCGGATCCTCGCCCACACACGCGCCCCACATCCCCTCGAAGCAGGTCTCGGTGCCCAGGCCGCAGGAGGATTGGCACGGGCGCACCAGCTCCTCGTCGATCATCTCGTCGCCGTCGTTGTCGAGGCCGTCGCAGATCTCGGGCTCGAGCTCTTCCTGCAGCTCGCCGCCGCCGAGCTCGTACACGGTGAACCCGTCGGTGGCCCAGATGTGGCGGTTGGGGCCGTACCCCATGGTCTCCACGAAGGGATCGAAGGAGTACTCGAAGCGCCGGTACGGCTCGGGCGGAGGCGACTGTGTTGGGCTGACGACCTCCCCGTTCACGTCGAGCACGTTCCCGACCTCGTCGAGCTTGTACTGGATGATCACGTCCGAGGTCATGTCCGAGATGAACAGCGAATCGCCGATGATCTCCAGCCCGTCGTGGTGCTGCCCGGACAGGTTGGGATAGGTCAGCACGGACTGCCAGCTATGGCTCTCGGCGTTCCAGCGATGGATCGTGCGGCCCGCGTCGCCGTACCAGAACTGGCCGGGCACCCGGGGGTTGACCGCAAAGGTCTCGCCCCAGTACTGGTCGATCGACGCGATCTGGCCGAGGTAGTTCCAGCCGAAGTCCCAGTAGTGCACCCCGTACGCGCCGCCGCCGAAGTAGATACCGCTGGCATCGACGTAGAAGGCGCTGTCCGCGCAGAAGCATGGAGTCGGTTTGACATCGGTCAGGTCGCGCGTCATGACCTCGGTGAAGCTGCGGGGTGCAATGGTACCCGGCGCGTCCGGGTTGTCCGGGTGCAGCTGCGGGTCGCCCGCGGTCTCGACGCGGTAGATGTACGCGGCCATGATGCCGACCCGATGCCTCGAGTCGGCGAGGAAGATCAGGTACTCCTCGCCTGCAGCGCCGAAGTGGCCCTCGAGATCCACGAATCCGGCGATGCCGACGGCTCCAGGATACATGTCCTTTTCACAGTACAGGTAGTAATCGTCGGCACGAACCGCGGCCGGAGCACCCACCAGCACTGTCACGGCGAGCACCGCGCTTACCAGGTCACGTCGCATCGCCCTCTCCCACCGGCTCCCGCACATGGCCCCGAGGATAGCACGAATCTACGTTTCTTACCGCACATTCCGCTGCGGCGGTCGGTACTGGAAGGTCACCGGGAACTGCTCGCCCAGCAGCCAGCGCCGGATCATCTCGTCGCCGAGCAGCTTGCCGATCACGCGGTACTTGGAGTCGGTCAGCGGGCTCGTCTCGAGCAGCGGCTGGGACACGACCTTCATCGCGTCGTCATAGTACGACGAGTGCACGAAGCTGAGCTTGCCGCCGCGAACCACGATGAACCCGGTGTGCCTGTCCAGCCCCACCAGGTACAGCCCCTCGCCCCAGCGCTTCAGCACCCGCTCCACCTCGGCCATCGGGGCGTTGCTGAAGCGCTTGATCGAAGCGGCCGGCGTGAGGTTCTTGATCATGTTCTCGCTGTACTGCTTGGCCAGCTCGACCCGCGAGATCCTGAACCCGGCCTGCTCCAGTGTGGTGGTGACGAAGTACCCGCAGGCGATGCCGCCCTGGCGCGGCGTCTGCGTGGTGCCGTAGAACTCCCAGGTCGTGCCGTACCACGCCGGAAAGATCTCGTCGGCGAACGCACCGAGCAGGTAGGTCCTGGCCTCGGCGATCACCGCGGCCCGCGCGGCCTCGTCCGCGGCGCGGAACCGCTGCTCCAGGGTCTGGCGCTGCAGGGCAACGCGGTCGAGCACCACCTGGTACGCACTTTGCGGCGCCGAGCTCTGGGCCCGGGTCGAGCCGCTGGTTGCGAGCATCACCGCAAGCACCACGATCTGGACTCGCCGTTTCACGCGGGGCAGTATAGCACGCCGCGCGCCAGCGCACGGCTGGTGCGAGGCGCTCAACCCGTCCCGACCGAGAGTAGTATGATTAGCTGTTACCAAGCATGTACTGGTTTAAAATAATTCAGGATATTCCTTGTAGCCACCATCGAGGGCAACTACTCTCGGACGGGTATGTGGGGCCGACGGGTATGGGGCCGGACGGGTATGATGGGCTACAGCAGCGACTTCAGGAAGCGCTCGACCAGCCCGCCCACCACATGCTTGCGGTACTCGGCCGTGGAGCGCACGTCGTCGATCGGCACCACCTCGCGGCTCGCCGCCTCGCCGGCCTCGGCAGCCAGCTCCGGGGTGAGCGTCTGGCCGGTTAGCGCCTGCTCTGTCTCGGGCAGGCGCTTGGGCACCGGCGCCACGCTGCCCGCGGCGATGCGCACGGTGTCGAGCCGGTTGCCGCTCCCGATCTCGACGTACACCGCGATCGAGACCTTGGAGCAGGCCTGTGCCTTGCGCGTGCCGACCTTCTCGAACCAGCAGCGCGCGTTCGGCGCGGGCACCGGCAGCTCCACCCGCACCAGCAGCTCGTCGGGCACCAGCGCCACGTTGCGGTAATCGACGAAGAACTTGTCGAGCGGAACCCGCCGCCCGCCGCGGGCAGACGAGGCCGCGACCGCCTCGGCGCCGTACGCCAGCAGCGCGGGCGGCAGGTCGGCGGCCGGGCTGGCCGTGACCAGGTTGCCGCCCACGGTGCCCATGTTGCGCACCGCAGGCGCTCCGACGCTGGCTGCGGCCCGGGCCAGGGCCGGAAAACGCTCCCGCACCCCCGCATCAGCGGCCAGCGCGGCGTGAGACGCACCCGCGCCGACGCGCAGCTTGCCCTGGGACAGCTCGATCGGCAGCAGCCCCTTGACGCCGGACAGCACGAGCAGCGTCTCCGGCCTGGGGGCCCCGCCCGACCAGCCGGCGACCAGATCCGTTCCGCCCGCAAGGGGCACCGCGTCCGGGTGTTCGGCCTTGAGCGCCAGCGCCTGGTCCAGGCTGCGCGGCACCAGGGCGATCATCGGCCGCCCTCCCCGCTCCGGCAGACCTCGACCAGCTCGACCAGCCTGGCGTACCCGGTGCAGCGGCAGAGGTTTCCGGACAGACCCACCCGCGCCGGCACCTGCGGGTTCTGCATCAGCCAGTACGCGGCGATCAGCATGCCCGGCGTGCAGTATCCGCACTGCACGGCTCCGAGCTCGTTGGCGAGACGCTGCAGGCGCGGTCCCTCGGGTAGCCGCTCCAGTCCCTCGATCGTGGTGATCGCCGTGCCCTCGGGAAGAGTCACGGCCAGGGTCAGGCAGCCGAGCTTGAGCTCGCCATCGATCAGCACGCTGCAGGCCCCGCACTCGCCCTCGCCGCAGCCTTCCTTGGCGCCGGTCAGGCCAAGACGCTCGCGCAGCACGTCGATCAGCCGCTCGTCAGCCTCGAACTCGACGGTCCGCTCCCCGCCGTTGACCTGCCAGGTCCGGGAGAGCTCAGCCATCGCCGCCCTCCCCGGCTTTCGCTCGCAACGCCGCGAGGATCTTCTCCGGCGTGGCCGGCGCCGAGTCGACCGACACGCCGAGCGCGTCGCGGATCGCGTTGCGCACGGCAGCCGCCAGGCCGTTCATCGGCATCTCGCCGATCCCCTTGGCGCCGGACGGACCGTACGGATAGGGCATCTCCAGCACCTCGATATGGATCGGCGGCACATCGAGGCTGGTGGGGATGATGTAGGTCTGGAAGCGGTTCTCGCGGTACGCGCCGCGCTCGTCGAAGGTCAGCTGCTCGAGCATTCCCCAGCCCAGCGCCTGGACCAGGCCGCCCTCGATCTGGCCGCGCACCACAATCGGGTTGATCGCCTTGCCCACCTCCACCGCGCACCAGATGTTCTCCGGCGTGACCTCGCAGGTAACGTGATCCACGGTGACCTCGATCGCGGCCGCTCCCCAGGCGTAGCAGGGATAGGCCGAGCCGCGATGGGTCTCCTCGTCCCACACCATGCCCGGCGGCGGGGCGTACGTCCTCTCGACGCGCAGCGGCCCGTGCTCCAGCGCCGCGGAGACCGCTGCCTCCCAGCTCTGCCAGTCACCGCGCTCGCGGCCCAGCCGGCGCGCCATCACCTCGATCAGGTCCCGGCCGCAGCGCTCGAGGATCTTGCCCACGACCATGATCGTGCGCGAGGCCACCGTGGGACCCGAGTTGGGCACGCGGTCCGTGGTGGGCAACGCGTAGCGCACGCGATCGATCGGGATGCCGCAGGCCTCGGCCACGATCTGCGCGATCGCGGTGCGCGCGCCCTGCCCCATCTCGGTCTGCGAGATCAGCACGTCGACCTTGCCGTCGGCCGTCAGCTCCAGCGCTGAGCGGCTGGCGATCTTCTCCTCACCCGAGCCGGTGAAGCCTCCGCCGTGCCAGAACAGGGCCAGGCCGATGCCGCGGTCGAACTCGCCGGGCATCTTGCGTGTCATCGAGTCGAGCCTGGCGCGAGCCTCGTAGTCGCAGGACTTGACCACCGCCTCGAGGCAGGCCCCGATGCCCTCGGCGTCATCCAGCGTCTGCCCGGTGCCGGTCACCGAGCCGTTCCGCAGCAGGTTGAGGCGCCGCAGCTCGAGCGGTGACAGCCCGAGGTGCGCCGCGATCCGGTCCACGTGGCTCTCGATCGCGTAGTGCGCCTGCGGCGCGCCGAAGCCGCGGAAGGCGCCGGCCGGCGGTGTGTCGCTGCGCACGACGCGGGCGCGAATCGTGATATTGGGCCACTCGTACGTGCCCGTGGCGTGAATCGCACCACGGGACAGCACCACGGGTGAGAGCGTGACGTACGCCCCGCCATCGAGCAGGAAATCCATCTCCAGCGCGGTGAAGGTGCCGTCGCGCTTGACCCCGGCGCGCACCCGCGTCCACGAGGCGTGGCGCTTGGTGCTGAAGTTCATGTCCTGCTCGCGGTCGAGCAGCATCTGCACCGGCGCCCGCGCCTCGAGCGCCAGCAACGCGGCATAGGTCGCGATCACGCTGGGGAAGTCCTCTTTGCCGCCGAAGGCGCCGCCCGTCGGCGCCTGCTCCACGATCACCCGGTCCTCGGGGAGCCCCAGGGCCAGGGCCACGGACGGGAGCACGTAGTACGGGCACTGCATCGAGCCGAGGATCTTCACCCCGCCGTTTTCCAGCGGCGTGGCCAGCACGGCCTGCGGCTCGATGTATGCGTGCTCCTGCGGATCGGTGCGGTAGATCCCCTCCACCACCTCGTCGGCCTCATCCAAGCCGGCGGCGATGTCACCCTTCTCGATCTCGACGCGGTGGAGGTACTCCAGCGACTCCGGATCCGCGGAGTAGCGCCGGCCCACCTCGTCGAGGCCGACGAGGAGCGGCTGTACCGGCTCGACATCGACCTGCACCGCGGCCAGCGCCTCCTCGAGCATGGCCTTCTCGGGGGCCGCGATCAGGGCCACGGGCTCGCCGAGATAGCGGATCTCGTCGTCGGCCAGGCAGGGCATGTCCTGCTCGATGATCGCGATCGTGTTCTTTCCCGGGATGAAGGCCGGCGTCACGCGGACCACATGCGACCAGTTGAAGCCCTCGTCCCAGTGCAGGCCCAGCAGCTTGCCGCGGGCCACCGGCGAGCGCACCGCCGCGCCGTACCACAGGCCCGGCACGTCGAGGTCGCCGGTGTACCGGGTTGCGCCCCGCGCCTTGTCGTCGCCGTCCACGCGGGGGACCGATTCGCCGCACCAGCCCTTCACCTTGCCTCCAGACTCGCGAGCAAGCTAGCACGGCGGCGGGTGCGGCGACAAGCCTGCAGCTTGACATCGGCTGCGGCGTACACGACAAGGGGCTCATGAATGCCGCGCGTCGAATCCTCACCTTGCTCGCCGCCCTGGTACCGGCGGCCTGCGTGGTGACCTTTGGCCACCCGATCGGCCACCACTACCTCGAGTTCGAGGGCGAGTACGCGATCGGACAGCTGGCCGCGGACGTCAAGGGCTTCCTCGAGAAGCGCGGCTTGCAGCAGGTCGAGATCCAGGCGCCCGGGCCCAGGGCCGAAGATCCGGACCCCAGATTCGCCCGGGCGTACGTGCAGTACGCCACGACGCACAACGACCAGGAATACCACCACATCGTGTTCATCAACTGCGCGTCGCTGTGCGGCTCGCGCGGGGCCATCCGCTGCCCGGACCTGCGCTGCGCGATCTCGGCCGGCGCCAACGAGGAGACCCTCGGCGCCGAGTACGTCGAGGCGCTGCTGGCCGATCTGGAGCAGACGCTGGGCGTGCCCACCGACTATCGCGGGCCGCCGCGGCGCGAGGTTGAGACCGACTAGCCATCGGCCTCGCCCAAGCGGCCGCGGATCGCCTCCGCCTCCTCGAGGTGTACCTGGCACGATTGATGCTTTGCAGGGTCACCAGCGGTGCACGAGACACTGCCGAGAGGAGCAGGACATCATGCGTAACTATATGAACATACTGACTATCACTGCAGCGGCCACCATCACGGCGTCCAGCCTGTCCGGATGCTACCTGTACCACCAGCGAGACGAGGCACTGATCCAGAGCATCGACGTGGATCAGTCACTCCTGGTCGCGGCCCACCAGATCCGCGAGAACAGCTTCACCTCGGTGCTCGGGCTGTGGGCCCTGCGCGACCAGCGGCTCGATTCGGAGCAAGCCGCCCGGGTGTCCGAGCTGTACTTCGAGCACATCGACCGGATCGACAGCGAGGAACACGGCGCGCGAACCTTCTCGGTCTGGCACCTGACCTGGGCCATCTCCAACATGTACCGCCTGGGCGACGCCGCGGTTCAACTGGCCCTGGTCAGTGCGTACCTCGACGCCGAGCAACGCGTGGACCGGCTGGACAAGGGAATCGCGACCCGCCACTTCAGGGACGAGAAGATCCACATGGGTGACATCCACTTCGGCGGTCGGGCGTTCGCGAGATCCCACCTGGTCGCGCCCGGCAACCCGGACTACATGCAGTCGTACGAGCACTACCTTGACGAGAGCTGATCCGCCGCCAGGGCTGGGCAGGAGAAGCGGACGGGCTAGCTCTCGATCGTGCCGAACTCCTGATCGGCCTCGATCACGTCGCCGGCCTTGACCAGCACCTCCTTCACCGTGCCGCCGCACGGCGCGGCCAGGGGCATCTCGATCTTCATCGACTCGAAGGTGGCCAGGGGCTGATCCTCCTCCACCGCGTCACCCGGCGCCACGTGCACATCTATCACTTTGCCAACCATGGGAAAGATCACCTTCTCATCTGCCATCTTGGTCCTCCTCTAGCGCCCCAGGATGTTGTTGGCCACGACCAGTTTCTGGATGTTCGAGGTCCCCTCGACGATCTGGTACGACTTGGCGTCACGGAACAGCCGCGCCGCGGGGTACTCGGTCGAGAAGCCGTAGCTGCCGAAGATCTTCACGCACTCGCCCGCGGCGTGCACCGCCGCCTCGGCGGCCATGTACTTGGCGGTGGACACCTCGAGGCTGTTGCGCACGTTGGGGTCCTGGTCCTTCTGCCAGGCGACCTTGTGCACCAGCAGGCGGGCCGCCTGGTTCTCCATGTACATGATCGCCAGGTCGTCGCGGATCTGCGGGAACTGGATAATCGGCTTGCCGAACTGCTTGCGCTCCTCGGCGTACTCCTTGGCCGCCTCGAAGCAGGCGCGGCCCACGCCCACCGCCCGCGCGGCGCAGGACACCCGGGTGTTGTCGAGCATGGTCATGCAGACCTTGAACCCGCCGTTGACCCCACCGAGCACGTTGGCCTTGGGCACCCGCGCGTCCTCGAAATACAGCTCGCCGGTGGGACAGCAGAACAGGCCGAGCTTGCTCTCGATCGGCATGCTGGAAACGCCCTTGGTCTCCTTCAGATCGACGATGAAGCAGGTCATGCCCTTGTGCTTCTTCTCGCGGTCGGTCATCGCATAGACCAGACCCACGTCGGCGACCTGGGCGTTGGAGATCCAGGTCTTGTTGCCGTTGAGCACGAAGTCGTCGCCGTCCTCGACCGCGGTGGTGAGCATCGAGACCACATCCGAGCCCGAGCCCGGCTCGGTGATCGCGAAGCAGCCCATCTTCTCCGCGCTGACCAGATCGGGGATGTACCGCTGCTTCTGCTCCTCGGTGCCCCAGCGCAGGATCGTCTTGGCCGGGCCGTGGGCCTGCATGTTGAAGGGCAGGCCGTACGACGGGCTGCCGCAGGCGATCTCCTCGGTGATCACGACCGAGGCCAGCTCGCCAGCGCCGTTGCCGCCGTACTCCTCGGGGATCAAGCAGCCGAAAAAGCCCAGCTCGCCCATCTGCCGCACCAGCTCGGGCCGGAATCGGTGCTCCTCCTCGTCCTTCTCCGCGGTTGGACTGATGGTCTCGCGCGCGAAGCGACGAGCCATGTCCTGCATCAGCTTCTGTTCCTCGGTTAGCTCGAAATCCATCTCCGGCTCCTCCATCCACTGGGAATCGGGCAACTCTTATGTTCTCGGTGCTCCCTTGTCAATGGCAATTCCAGCACGGCAGATTGACAGTGCCCGGCTCCTCGGCAATACTGTCCGTGTACCTCGGTGTTCTGGCTCCCGGGGGGCGGGCTTGCCCGGCAGACGCGCGACAGCTCTGGCCCTGATGGTGGTCCTCGCGGCGGCGTCCGCGCCGGCGCTGGCCAAGCGCCTCGGATCCGACATCACGGTGCCCTTGGTCAGCAGCGACAGCCGCAGCGCAGAGGAGGCGTGGGCCGACTACCAGCGCGCGATCCGCGAGCTGGAGCGGGCCAAGGCCGAGGCCCGGGGCGATATCCCGGTCCAGACCGGCAAGCGAGCCCGGGGCGGAGCCGGCTCCGGCCTCGGCAGCCGGGTCCTCGACACGATCAACACGCCGATCGGCCTTGCGATTCTGTTCGCCGTGTTCGGCGTGAGCGTGGCCCTGGTCGTCCACCGCATGCGCTCGCGCTAGTCGACCGCCCGCCCGAAGGGAACGCCCAGCTTCTTCATCCGTGAGCGCAGGGTGCTGGGATTGATTCCCAGCAGCTCGGCGGCCCCGCCCTCGCCCGAGACGCGACCGCCGCAGCGATTCAACGCCGAGAGGATGTGCTCGGTGACCACGTCGTCGAGCCGGAGAAAGCGGCCCGCCGGGCCGTCCCCGGGCGCGCCGACAGTGGCGCGACGCACGCCGAGCTCGGGGAAGCTCAGCGGCTCGCCGCGGGACACGATCAGGCTGCGCTCGATCACGTTCTCCAGCTCCCGCACGTTTCCGGGCCAGTCGTACTCGGTGAGCGCCTCGATCGCGCCCGGCGCCAGCCTGGGACGGGCGTCGAAGTTCATCTCGCGCGCCTTGACCTCGATGAAGTGATGCGCCAGCGCGGGGATGTCCTCCCGACGCTCGCGCAGCGGCGGGATCTCGATCGGGAACACGTTGAGGCGGAACCACAGATCCTCGCGGAACTGCCCGTCGTGGACCATCGTCTCCAGGTCGCGGTTGGTCGCGGCGACCACGCGCACGTCGACCTTCACCGTAGTCCCTCCGCCGACGCGATAGAACTCCATGTTCTGCAGCACCCGCAGCAGCTTGACCTGGGCCGCGTGCGGCAGCTCGCTGATCTCGTCGAGGAAGATCGTGCCGCCGTGGGCGTGCTCGAAGTGGCCGCGCTTGGCCTCGAGCGCGCTGGTGAAGGCGCCCTTCTCGTGGCCGAACAGCTCGGAGTCGATCAGCGTCTCGGGGATGCCGCCGCAGTTGACCGTGACGAGCGGCGCCTCGACCCGCGGGCTCAGGCGATGGATCGCGTTGGCCACCACCTCCTTGCCCGTGCCGGTCTCGCCGAGCAGCAGCACCGGGCTGGTCTGGCGGGCCACCTGCCGCACCAACTGCATCACGTCGCGCAGGCCGGTCTCGGCGCCGATCAGCGTCTCGGTCGAGCGGCGGTGCAGCGCCTGCTGCAGGTTGCGGTTCTCGCTGGCCAGCCGGTCGCGGAAGCGCACCACCTCCTCGTAGCGCAGGGCATTGGAGAGCGCGATGATGAAGGGCTCCTTGAGCATCTCCACCAGGCGCACGTGCTCGGGCTGGTACCGATCGTAGCCTTCGGCGACGAAGAAGAAGGCGCCCGGCAGCAGGGCGGTGCCGAGCACGAGCAGCGACTTGCCGCTCACGCCGAAGCGCTCGGCCGTGCGCTCGTCGGCCATGGGGTGATCGAGCGGGCGGTTGATCACCAGCACCTCGAATCGCTTGAGGCGCGCCAACTCCTCGATCAGCTCGCGGACATCCTGCTGCACCGGCACCATCGGCTGCTCGCCGTAGCGGGCCAGGCCCTCCACGGTGACGCGGGTAAGCTGCCGGAACACGCCCAGGTCGCGCTCGTAGGACTGGATCGAAATCTCGTCGAGGGGCATGAAGTTGCGCAGGTACAGGATCGTGTCGTGCAGGGCGCGGTCGAGCTCGAGGCTGGAGCAGACGCGAATCGTGGCCTCGCGAAATAGCCGGTTCTCGTCGAGCTTCATGCGACCTCCCGCAATCGAGACCGAGCAACGTGAAATATGGCAGTAATTGCGATATCTCGCAAGCCATCAACGAAATACCGTGCCCGGCAGCCGCGCCATGCGTGCAACCTGCTTGAATCACGATGCAATCGAGTCTGGAACCATTCTTGCTCGCATTGCCCGTGCCTGGAGGGATAGATGAGCCAGCTTCGCAGCACAGCCGTGGTCACGCTCGTCCTGCTCGGAATGCTCGGTCTGCCCGCGGTCCGGGCCGAGCCCGGGGCCGAGGGGGATCGCATCATCGCCCGCATGGACCGGCGCATGTCCAACGCCGAGGACCAGAGCTTCCGCTACGCGATGACCACCCGCATCCAGGGCCAGCAGGACCGGCGCATCGAGTTCACCGTGCAGATCAAGGGGGATCAGTGGCGCCGGCTGGAGTTCCACTCCCCGGGCGACGTGCGCGGGATGCGGGTGCTGATCCTCTCGCAGAGCAAGATGTACATCTACCTGCCGGCGTTCCGCAAGGTGCGGCGCGTGGCCACGCACGTGCGCGACCAGGGCTTCATGGGCTCGGCGTACAGCCACGACGACATGTCGGCGGTGACGTACGGCGACAAGATGACGGGCAAGCTGCTCGACGAGTCCGACACCCACTGGACGGTCGAGGCGACCCGCCGGCCGGGCAGTGGTTACCGGTATGCGCGGATCGTCTTCGAGATCCTCAAGGACGTGCAGCAGCCGTCGCGCATCGAGTACTTCAACGACGAGGGGCGCAAGGTCAAGAGCGAGACGCGGCGCGTGTACGAGTGCCGGGGCGAGTTCTGCAACGCCCGGGAGATGACGCTCACCGACCACACCCGCAACGATCTCTCCAGCACGCTGACGCGGCTGGACTGGCAGGTCAACACCGGGCTGAGCGACGCGCACTTCACGGTGCGGTCGCTGCAGAGAAGGCGGTAGCGCCGACCCACAGATCACAACGGTCCGCAGACCGCCTTTTACCTGGCCGACGGCCACCATACGCCTCCCACGACGGTCCGCCGGGTGTGATGTAGACCGTTGCGAATCGGGCACGCTCGCGCCGATGGCGCTCGCGGACACCCGGCGGACCGTCTCGGGAGGCGTATGGCTGTTGACAAATCCCTCTCCGGCTCCGATCATCGCCCACCGGCGAAAGGAGCGGCCGTGCGCAATGAGGGACTGAAGCATCTCTGGCTCCCCTTCACCCAGATGGGCGATCCCCTGGGCGCCACCCCGCACATCGTGCGCGGCGAGGGCTGCTGGCTGATCGACGAGCAGGGCAAGCGCTATCTCGACGGCATCGCCTCGTGGTGGGTCAACCTGCACGGGCACGATCACCCCAGGTTGATCGCGGCGCTGAAGCGCCAGGCCGAGGTGCTGCCCCACTGCTCGCTGGGCAGCATGACCCACGACCCGGCGCTCCGGCTCGCGGCCGGGCTGGGCCGGATCGCGCCCGAGAGCCTGACGCGGGTGTTCTTCTCCGACGACGGCTCCACCGCGGTGGAGACCGCGCTCAAGATCTCGCTGCAGTTCTTCCAGCAGAGCGGCCAGGAGCAGCGCACGCGCTTCGTGACGCTGCAGCGGGCGTACCACGGCGACACCCTCGGCGCGGTGTCGGTGGGCGGCATCGAGTCGTACCACGGCAAGTTCCGGCCGCTGTGCTTCGAGGCGCTGTTCGCCGAGGCACCGGACTGCGCGCGCTGCGACGAGGGGGACGGAGGTCTGCACCTGCCGGGCGGCCCGGAGCCGAGCTGCTCACTCAAGTGCTTGAATTCACTGGAGAACATTCTGCAGACCCATGGCGCCGACTGTTGCGGCCTGATCGTCGAGCCCCTGGTGCAGGGCGCGGTGGGGATGCGGATGTACCGCGCCGCCGCGCTGGCGCGCATGCGCGAGCTGTGCCACGCGCACGGGATCCATCTGATCGCGGACTGCGTGGCCGTGGCCTTCGGCCGCACCGGCAAGATGTTCGCCTGCGAGCACGCGGGCATCGCGCCAGATCTGATGGCCGTGGCCAAGGGACTGACCGGCGGGTACCTGCCGCTGGCCGCCACCCTGGCCACCGAGGCGATCTACGAGGGCTTCCTGGGATCGTACGAGTCGAACCGCCAGCTGGCTCACGGCCACAGCTTCACCGGCAATCCGCTGGCCGCGGCCTGCGCGGCCGAGAACCTGGAGCTGCTCCGCGAGGAGGCGGTGATCGACTCGCTGGCGCCCAAGATCGCCAGGCTGCGCGCATCGTGGTGGGCCGAGCTCGGCGACCTGCCCCACGTGGGAGAGCTGCGCCAGACCGGGCTGATCGCGGCGCTCGACCTGTTCCAGGACGCCGAGGCGAGGACGCCCTATCCAGCCTCGGACCAGATCGCGCGCCGGGTGGCGCTGGGCTGCATCGAGCGCGGGCTGTTCCTGCGCCCGCTGGGCGATGCGCTGTACCTGCTGCCGCCGCTGGCGATCTCGGATGACGAGCTGGAGCTGGCAGTGGCAACGCTGCGCGAGGCGATCGTCGAGGTGACGGGTTAGGCGCCCTCACCCCGCACGCAGGCTGCGATCTTCTCGGCCGTGGCGCCCACCTTGGCCTCGCCGCCGACCACGAAGTCCATGTGCTGGTACCCGGGCATCGTCTCGTACGCCATGCCCTCGAGGTACTGGTTCTCCGGCGGCACGAGGAAGTCCTTCTCGGCCTGCAGGCAGAGCTTGACCCAGTTGCGCTGGCGCGCCACCCGCTTGAGCAGCGGCGAGTCGGCCCGCAGATCCCGGCACACCGGGATGAAGTGCTGCATCAGCGAGGCCACGTCCGTGCCCTTGAAGGGCGCGGCCATGGTGATCACGCCTTGCAGCTGGTCGAGGAAGGTGCGGTCCCGCTCCTCCTCGGCGATGTCAATCGCGAGCAGCGAGAGCAGGCCGCCGTTGCTGTGGCCGGCGAACCAGACCTTCTCGATTCCGCGCTTGGCCCGCAGCCGGTGGAACTCGTCGAGGAACTTGTGCGTGCCCTCCTCGAGGGGGCAGAGATTGGCCAGCGCGCCCCAGTAGTACGGGAAGGGCCGCGGGAGCTCCACGTACAGCCCGAGGCGGTTGAGCTGCCCGGCAAGCTCGTTCATCACCCCGGCGGTACAGAAGGCGCCGGGGACCAGCACCACCACCTCGTCGGACCGGGGCCGGGGGAAGCGCCGTCGATCCTCGAAGCTGGCCCGGGTCTGCTTGATCGATCCGGTGAGGAAGCTGGGCAGACGGCGGGCTCTTTCCACAACTGCTCGAATTTGCACGGGAACCTCGCATTGGTCGCGTCAACCTGAAAAGTGAGTATAGCGAACGCTGACGCGTCGTGTCAACCGGGACCGTGCGAAAATCCGGTCAGTACACCTTGGTCAGGCTGAAGGTCACCCTGCCGTCGTAGTCCCACCCATCGTCATTCGGCTCCGGGTCCGGCTGCAGGTAGAACCCGAACCCGTAGTACACGTCGATCTGGAAGCTGTCCAGGATCAGCAGGTGCGCGCCCGGGCCAAAGGCGAAGAGGTACGCCGGCTTCTCGTCCCGCGGCGATCGCGCGGTCAGCGGCGGGTCGGTCGGCGCGGCCGGCGGATCGGGCCGCTGGATCTCCCCGAAGATCCCGACCTCGGCGAACAGGCCGACCTTGACCAGGTCGCGGTGCAGCGAGAAGCGGAACTCCAGCCCGGTCTGCGCGGTCTTGCGCGCGTACTTCAGCTCGCCGGCCACCGCGCGCATCGTGTCCGACGTCAGCGAGCGCTCGTCCGTCCACAGCACCTCGCCGCCCCAGACGATGAAGCCCCGCGCGCGCAGGATCAGCTCCTCGTACCCGAAGGCAAAGCACTTGTGGTAGCGCAGGCCCACCGAATCGACGTGGTTCTCCTGCCAGTAGTTGAAGTCGCGATAGCTCAGCGAGAGCTCGTGCCGCTTGTCCGTGCGCAGCTGCGGCGGCTCGAGCAGCAGCCGGATCCCGGCCTGGACGAAGGGCAGCTGCCGCGGGTCGTATTCGTCGGGCACGGTCGCGTCCGCCGCGGTCTCCAGATCGACCAGCGCCTCGAAGGCGTACCCCGCGCCCACCGAGAAACTCACCTGCGGGTGGGGCTCGAAGCCCAGGTTGAGCGCCGCCGCGAGCACGAAGCGCCAGTACGAGTCCACGCCCAGGTCGCCGCGCTGCAGGTTCAGCACGTCGGCGCGGAGGTCGATGTTGGGCCGGAACCACTCGCCGATCAGCGCCGGCGTGTACCAGCGGAATCCCAGCGTGCCCTGGGTCAGGGTGAAGTCGTTCTCTCCCGAGAGCAGCGAGCTCCGCGTCCAGGCCGAGGCCGCGATGCGGGTGCGGTGGCGGTCCCTGGCGAGCAGCAGCCCGCTGTCCTCGTACTGCAGGAAGGCGGTCATCCCCTCTGGATCGCGATAGTACAGGCCGTAGCCCAGGCCAGCGCCCCAGGCCTCGGACCGAGTCTCGATCCGCAGCTCGTAGCGCCCGCGCTGCCGCAGCCAGAAGTCCTCGGCCGCCTTCAAGCGGCGGGACTTGATCAGCCGCTCGAGCTGGAAGGGCGCGCGTCTCGGCGAGCGGACCTCGATCACCTCGGCGCGGAGCGCCTTGAAGCCGTACTTCTTCTTCAGCCGGTCGAGCTCGGCCTTGACCTGGTGGCTGTTGTACACCCGCCCGGGCAGGTCGAACTCCAGGCGCAGGTTGAGCGTCTTCCAGTCGCCGGTGCCGAGGAACACGATCTTGTCCAGCCGCCCTTCCTCGATCAGCACCTCCAGCCGGCCCTCGAACTCGTACGCCTCGACCCGCGCCAGACCGTAGCCCGTGTCGCGGAAGAAGGCGCGCAGCCGCTCCTCGACCCGCTCGGCCAGCTTCGGCGTGGCCGGGCCCTTCTTCGGCAGCTTCATCTCGCGCAGCAGCACGGGATCGAGCAGCACCTCGTTGCCACGGATCTCGACCTCGAGCGGCGCGGCCGCGGCGAGCGCGGGCAGCAGCAGCAGAGGAACCAAGGCGCGCGGGATGGTCAATTACTTCCGGCTCTACTTCGGCATGCAATGCCCGAGCACGTCGTCGCAGCGGTACTCCGAGGTCCGCACGCAGTCGCTGTCGGTGGCGCAGGGAAGCTCGAAGTACGGAACGCACTCGCCCCCGGCGCCGCAGAAGTAGGCGCCCTCGCAGTCGTAATGATCGGCGCAGGGGTAGCGCATGCGGCACTTGCCCTCGACGCAGCGGAAGCCGTTGCAGTCGTCGTCGCCGTCGCAGTCCTCGTAATTCTCGCTCATGTCCCAGCAGGCGCGCACCTGGTGGCCGCAGCCCTGGCAGCTCGAGCCGCTGTACACGCAGCGCGTACCGATGCTGTACTGACATTCACATTCGCCGCAGCGCATGCTCACGCACCTGAAGTGGTACAGCGAGCACTCGTAGTTGTGCCCGCATTTCACGCCGCTGGTTCCAGGCACGTCCCAGTTCGGCGGCCGGCAGTGCGCCTGCTCGCGCCGCTCGACGCAGGACTTGTTGATGCACATATCGCCGCTGCTGCAGTCTCCTTCGAGCCCGTAGCAGTCGTTGTAGCACTCCCAGGTGTAGTCCTGGTACACGCACTCGCTGGTGGTCAGGTCGCAGTACTCGTGCTCCTCGCAGTCGCTGTCGTGCTCGCAGTGAAAGACCAGCACGCACTCCGCGCCCGAGCAGCGCGGCACGCCCTTGCCCTCGGTGGGACACTCGGCGCAGGCGCCGCCGCAGAGGCGGTACCCGTCGCTGCAGTCGATGCCGCAGCTGGAGCCGTCGCAGGTGGCGCTGCCGTGGGGATCCGTGGGACAGGCGCTGCAGCTCGTGCCGCAGTGATCCACCGAGCTGTTCGACACGCAGCGATCGCACATGTGATGGCCCGCGTGGCAGGTGATCCCGCAGCTCGCGCCGTCGCAGGTGGCGTCGCCGTGGGCGTCGGTGGGGCACGGATCGCAGCGCGTGCCGCAGTGGTTGACCGAGGTGTCCGACACGCACTCGCCGTGACAGCGGTGGTGGCCGCCGATGCAGACGCAGTCGTGCTCGGCAGTGTCGCAGCGCTCGCCGGTGGAGCACTGCTGGTCCCAGGCGCAGCCCGGCTGGCACTGGCCAGTACCCAGATCGCAGTAGCTGAAGCCGGAGCAGCCGGAAACCGTGCAGTCGCCTGCTGCCTTGCAGCTCGAGTCCTCGCAGACCTGGCCCGGATCGCAGGGCCGGTTGCAGCGGCCGCAGTGCAACGGGTGCGAGGCCGTGTCCACGCAGCGGCCGTCGCACAGCTTGCGCCCGCCGTCGCAGGCGGGATCGGTGTCGGTGTCCGTGTCAGCATCGGTGTCGGCGTCGGTGTCGGCGTCGGTGTCGGCGTCGGCGTCGGTGTCGGTGTCGGTGTCGGTGTCGGCGTCCGTGTCGGCGTCCGTGTCAGCGTCCGTGTCAGAGTCGAGGTCAAGGTCCAGATCCGTGTCCAGATCCGTGTCACCGCCGCCCACGCACTCGCCGTGCGGGCCGCTGTCCTTGTCGCAGGTCTGACCCGCTGGACAGTCGCGGTTGCTGGTGCAGCCGGGCACGCACCTGCCGCCGGAGCAGATATTGCCCATCTCGCACTCGTCGGACTGCTGGCACTCGGCGGATCCGCTGCCGCCGCCGTCGCTGCACCCCGCGGCCAGCGCGCCTAGCGCCAGGAGAACCAGGGCCCCGATGCTGATGCGCTTCATCGTCCCCTCCAACGTACGGCAGGCATGCTATCCGATCACGGGAGCGCTGTCAGCCCTGCGTCTATTCGGCGATCGGAATCGTGTGATCCGGCGAGGACCAGGAGTCGTCCGCGTTGTGGAACACGAAGTTGACCTCGCTCACCGCGGTCTGGTCGAAGGGCCCGATCTGGATCGTGTACCTTCCCTCGCCGTCCGGGCCGCTCAGCGGCGACTCGATGGCCTTGCCATCCGCCCACAGGCTCGACCCGGCCGGCCAGTACTCGGCAGGAGGAGCACTCCAGTCGCCGTTGAGGCTGGCGTCCACGCCCCAGTGCAGCTGGCCGGGCTGGTTCCAGAAGATCGTGATCGCGTCGCTGCTGGTGGGGCTCTCGGGCTCCCACAGGTCGGTCGGGGTGCCGCCGCCCGAGCCCACGTGCACGTGCAGCAGGGGCGAGCGGCTCACGTGGGCGTCGCCGTCCTCGGCCTCGACGTAGTAATCCACCAGCGCGTCGCTGAGATCCGCGATCTCGGCCTCGAACAGCTGCGCCCGGTACGTGGGCTGCGGATCGGTGACCGCAGCCGGCAGGTCGGAGCCGGTCATCGCCACCTCGCTCCACGATCCGCCGCTGTACAGCTCGTTGGCCCCGTCGCGAACGCCATCCGCATCCACGCGCCAGCGCAGCGTGACCTTGTTCAGCCCGGACACGTCGTACACCAGGGTCCACACGGTGAAGTCGCTCGGCTCCTCGTCGAGCCCCGGGTTGTACGGCTCGCGCTGGGGCAGGTAGATCGTGGGGCCGATGGTGTCCGCCGCGGCGGCCAGCACCGCGTCGGCGTAAGTGGCGGCAAGGTTGGACGCCCGCGTGGCGTGGCTGTCCCAGAAGGCGTCGGCCGCGTTGTCCCAGTACCAGTAGCACGAGGTCTCGGCGTTGAGCAGGTAGTGCCAGGCCCGCGCCGTGTCGTTTCCGGTATCGTCGATGATATCGGCGATGCCCGAGTGCGGGGTGTCGGCCTCGGCGGTGAGCACGCGGTTCTTCACCGCGGTGACCACGGCCCAGGAGTTGCGGTCCGGCGAGTAGCCCTGCGCGTCTGGATCGCCGTTCCACTTGTGGAACTCGGGGTCGCCGTTGTCCGCACCGCTCCACGAGCCGTCCTCGACGTGGATCACGTCGGCCGGGTCCGGCGGGAACCGGTCGAGGTAGTCCTGCACCGTGGTGGCCACGAAGCGGTCGTCGCCCTGGACCCAGCTGACGAAGCCCTGGAAATTGGCGTGGTAGTAGGCCTCGGTGCCGCCGCCGTAGTTGTCTCCGTCGTGGTGCAGCACCACCAGCATCGGGTGCTCCGGGTCGGTGTTGAGGTGAAAGTACTGGCCTAGCACCTGCTCGTACACCAGCGCGCCGAAGCCGCCGCGGGCGTCCTCGTTACCCTCGTAGCGCGCCGCCGGCACCGCGATCATCCTGGTCTTCGCGCCGGTCTGCGGATCGGTGTGCTGCACCCAGTGCGGCTGGTACCCCCAGGGTGCGGCGACCTGGGTCGGGGCCCACAGGTCGGTGAGCTGGATCCAGCCCGTGGGATCGGCGTTGACCTGGTCCGCCGGGTTGGGCGGCGCCAGGTTGGACTCGGGCTTGTACGGATAGCTCACGTGCGCCCGGTCGAAGTGGATGTTGTCGACCAGGGCCCACTCGATGCCCTCGCTGACCAGCGCCGGGATCATCCGCGAGGTGAAGGCGCACTCGGGCGGGAAGATGCCCTTGCTGCGCGCCGCTCCGAAGGCGCGGGTCAGGGCGGTGCGGTGGGCCTGCACCTGCAGGCGGATGTCCGTCTCGTCGATCAGGCCCATCAGCGGGTGGTGGTACCCGAAGTTGACCAGGTCGAGCCGCGGGTTGCTCAAGGTGGTGTTCCAGGCGTTGGCCTCGAGCCAGGACGCGGTCCAGCCGGAAAAGCCCACACCCGCGTTCTCCAGGTTGAACAGGTTCTCGATCAGCGAGCCGGAGAGGCTGACCTGCGCCCCGAGATGCGGCATCGAGCGGCCCGCGTCCACGGCATCGCGGGGCCAGGTGGTGTACGGGCCGGTGCGGTCGCTGTGCACGGTGTACACCGAGAAGCCGGTGCGGCCGTTGGCCTCGGTGTCGATGATGCTCTCGTACGGCCAGTAGATCGGCTGATGCATGTGCCAGTGGAAGGCGATGTAGATCGGCGGGTTGTCACTGGTGTCGGTGTCCGTGTCCGTGTCCGTGTCGGTGTCGCTGTCCGCGTCCGTGTCGCTGTCCGCGTCCGTGTCGCTGTCCGCGTCCGTGTCGCTGTCAGCGTCCGTGTCGCTGTCCGCGTCCGTGTCGCTGTCCGCGTCCGTGTCGCTGTCAGCGTCCGTGTCGCTGTCCGCGTCCGTGTCGCTGTCCGCGTCCGTGTCGCTGTCCGCGTCCGTGTCGCTGTCCGCGTCCGTGTCGCTGTCCGCGTCCGTGTCGCTGTCCGCGTCCGTGTCGCTGTCCGCGTCCGTGTCGCTGTCCGCGTCCGCGTCCGAGTCACCACCATCCGGCACGCAGCTCAGTCCCTCGCTGTGATACCCGTCCGCGCACAGGTGGCAGCGGTCCCCGGTGTACCCCTGCTCGCAGTCGCACACCGCGTCGCCGTTCACGTCCTGGCAGGTGCCGTGCACGCAGGGATCCGGATCGCAGGCCGAGTTGCGCACGCAGTCGAGCCCCTCGGCATGGTACCCCGGCGCGCACTCGTCGCACAGCTCGCCGCTGTACCCGGCATCGCAGTCGCAGACCGGCGCGCCGCCCTCGTCGCGGCACACGCCGTGCACGCAGTCCTTGTCGTCGCAGGGCGAGTCCGGCACGCAGCTCAAGTCCTCGGAATGGTACCCCGCAGCGCAGGCATCGCAGCGCTCGCCCGCGTACCCCGCGTCGCAGACGCAGCTCGCCCCACCGTCCGCAACCTCGCAGGTGCCGTGCACGCAGCCGAAGTCCGCGCAGGGATCGGGGACGCAGGTCAGACCGTCGGCCACGTACCCGGTATCGCAGACGCACACGGCCTTGCCGCCGCGCTCGGCGCAGCGGCCGTGGCCGGTGCAGGTCACGCCGTCACAGGGCTCGCCTTTGCCGGCCTCGCATCCTTGCAGAGCCAGCAGGGCCGCCAGGCCGGTCAGGATCAAAGACCATCTCCGCCTCATGGCTCCTCCGAAGCTCGAGGACCGCGGTATCCTCGCTGAAATCACCTGCCGGGTCAACGGCGCGCCATCGCTACCGCCCCGCCATGAACGAGGGGTTCAGGAGGCGACCGGCGGCCAGCTTCTCCCGTATTCCCCTGGACTTCACAAGCCGATATGGTGTATCCCCGGTCCGCCCGGAAGGGAGGAGCGCGCCGACGATGACCAAGAGCGACCGCCCCGTCCCACGCTACCTGCTCGGCAACCACGCCGCGGCCGAGGGTGCGCTGTACGCGGGCTGCCGTTTCTTCGCCGGGTACCCGATCACGCCGTCCAGCGAGATCATGGAGACGATGGCCCGTCGCCTGCCCGAGATCGATGGCGGCGCCTTCATGCAGATGGAGGACGAGCTGGCCTCGATCGCGGCCGTGGTCGGCGCCTCGTGGGCCGGCGCCAAGGCGATGACCGCCACCTCGGGCCCCGGCTTCTCGCTGATGCAGGAGACCATCGGCTACGCCGTGATCACCGAGACACCGCTGGTGCTGATCAACGTGCAGCGCGCCGGACCGGCCACGGGCCAGGCCACCCGCCCCGGTAGCGGCGACATCATGCAGGCCAAGTACGGCTCTCACGGCGACATCGAGATCATCGCCCTCTCGCCGTGGTCGGCGCAGGAGATGTACGAGCTGACGATCCGCGCCTTCAACCTCGCGGAGCGTTTCCGCGTGCCGACCTTCGTGCTCACCGACGAGGGCGTCGGCCACCTGCGCGAGGGCGTGGTGCTGCACCACGATATCGAGCTCTTCAACCGGGTCAAGCAGCCTGGCGCGCCACCCTTCGGCAGCGACGATCCGGCCGGCGTTCCGCCGATGCCCAGCTTCGGCGAGGGCGAGAACCTGCTCGTCACCGGCTCCACGCACGAGGAACGGGGGTACCGCAGGGTCGAGCAGCCCGAGGTGCATGCCCGGCTGGTCGACCGGCTGCGCCGCAAGGTGCTCGACCACGCCGACGAGATCGTGGAAACCGAGAACTACTTCCTCGACGACGCCGAGGTGGCGGTGGTGGCGTACGGCTTCGTGGCCCGCAGCGCGCTGAAGGCGGTCAAGGACCTGCGCGCGGACGGGCACAAGGTCGGCCTGCTGCGGCTGCGGACGCTGTGGCCCTTCCCCGAGGCCGCGGTGGCCGAGCTGGCCTCGTCCTGCCGCGCGGTCTTCGTGCCCGAGATGAACCACGGCCAGATCGCGGGCGAGGTGCGTAAGATCACGCGTGGCGCCGAGGTGATCCCGTTCGCCCAGAGCAACGGCGAGGTGATCACGTCGCCGACCGTGAGGCGCGAGCTTCAGGGGCTGCTCGGATGACGCGGAGCTACGAGCACTGGCTGCGGCCCGGCGTGCCGCGCACCACCTTCTGCGCGGGCTGCGGCCATGGCATCCTGCTCCACGCCGCGATCCGCGCCGCCGACGCGATGAACCTGCCGCGCGAGCGGTTCCTCTTCGTCTCCGGCATCGGCTGCGCGGCCTGGATCCCCAGTCCCAACATCCAGGTCGACACGCTGCACACCCTGCACGGCCGCGCCGTGGCCTTTGCCACCGGCGCCAAGGCCGCGAACCCGGAGCTCGAGGTGCTGGTGATCAGCGGCGACGGCGATCTCGCCAGCATCGGCGGCAATCACCTGATCCACGCCGCGCGGCGAAACACGGATCTGGCCGTGGTCTGCGCCAACAACGAGATCTACGGCATGACCGGCGGACAGACCGGGCCGACCACCCGGGCCGGCGGGATCACCGCGACCCATCCGGGCGGCAATCCCTTCGCGCCCTTCAACCTGGTGCGCCTGGTGCTCGGCGCCGGCGCGCGCTATGCGGCGCGCTACGCCGCAACCCAGCCCTGGGAGCTGTCGCGGGCGATTCGCCGCGCCCTCGAGACTCCGGGCTTCGCCTTTGTCGAATGCGTCTCGCCATGCCCGACCCAGTTCGGCCGGCGCAACCGCATCGATTCCCCGGCCCGGCTCTACGACGAGCTGCGCGGCCGCTGCGTGTCGCGCGAGACGGCGAGGAAGCTGTCCGCCGAGGCGCGCAGGTCCCGCATCGTCACCGGCGAGTGGACCGCCGAGGAGTACGAGCCGTGAGCAGTACGAGCCAGATCCGCATCGCCGGCATCGGCGGTCAGGGCGCGGTGATCGCCGCGGACCTGCTCGGCGAGGCCGGCCTGCTCGCGGGGCGGCACGTGGCCGGCTCGACTCGCTACGGCTCGGCCGCGCGCGGCACGCCGGTGCGCGCCGACCTGATCCTCTCGGCGGAGCCGATCGATGATCCGCACGTACACGAGCCGGAGCTGCTGGTGGCGATGTGCCAGGAGGCGTACGACCTGTACGCTCCCGGTGTGCGCGCCGACGGCACGGTGCTCTACGACGACGGCGAGATCGCGCCGCGTGATCTCGGGAAGGTGAACCAGCATGCCGTGCCCGCGCTGCAGACCGCGCTCAAGCAGGTCGGCAACCGCCAGACCGCCAACCTGGTGCTGGTCGGCGCGCTGCTCGCGCTGACCGAGCTGCTCCCGCTGGAGGCGCTGGAGCGGGCGATCGTGGCGCACGTGAGCCCGCGGTTCCACGAGGTCAACCAGCAGGCGCTACGGCTCGGCTTCCAGCTCGGCCGCGCCCCCGGCGCGGACTGATGGCCGCCGGGCGCACAAAGATTCCCGTTCACGATGGGAAGCCCCACTGCCGCCGGCAGATCTGCATCACCTGCGGCCCGTGCTGCGAGAGCTGCGAGGAGTGCATCCTGCTCTGCCCGGACCTGTGCATCACGCGCAATCCCCGGACGCGGAGGATCGAGATCGATCTCCGCTACTGCAAGGGCTGCGGACTGTGCGAGCAGGTCTGCCCGCGCGGGGCGATCCGGATGGTCGAGGAGAAGTAAGGGACGCCCTCCCTCTCGCTGACCGGGCGGGATCGTCTGTCCCCCTCACCAACTGAATTCGAGGTCGGCCGGGAACACGCCGGCCGCCTTGCTGTCCGCGTCCTCCAGGGCTCGATCGAGCGAGAGCCCGGCGAGCTGACAGAAGCCCCAGATGTCCGCGAGGTCCTTGGGCTCCGCGCGGTCCAGCGCCGCCGTGACCTTGTTGGCGAGGATGTTCTCCGGGCTGTCCAGACGACCGAGCACCGAGTGCTCTCGCACTTCACCGGCGTGAGCTGGAACGTCATTGACCATCTCGATCTTCAGCTCGAGTTCGCCCGCAGAGATCACCAAGCGCGTGAAGCGCTCATCCCTCAGCAGCACGCTCACGTCCCAGGCCTCGACGCCGGACAAGGCCGCGACGATCCGGCCGGACCAGAGACCGAACTCGGATCGATCGTTCACGAACAGACCCAGATCGTCAGAGAACCGGTGATCGAGATATCCCCGAGAGGCTGCGGTACCACCGGTGAGATAGAAGCCCGTCTCCGCGCCGCCGATGGCACGCAGGACCTCGTCCTGGAATGGATACAGGACTCCCGTGTAGTAGGAGGCATCCATGGCTACGTCAGCATCTCCGGGTGGTGCTCGGGCAACCACGACGCGAGGAAATCGAGACCCCGTCGGCGACTCCGGGAGCGGACGCGCTCGCGCCACCGCGGCCATCCCTCGACTAGGGCGCGGTACCCGAGGAGCCTGATAATCTCTCGATAGCTTGCGTGCTCGATTAGCCGCACGGCAGCCCAGTCACGGTCGAGCCGACCGAGGACCACGGTCCCGTCCAGCAACTCGCAGAAGCGGGCCTCGTCGAGGTCGCAGTCCCAGAGATATGGCGGTCTTCGGCTCACGATCCCGTCTCTCCTCCGCCCGGGATAGCCGAAACGCCCCTCCGGCTGCAAATCCGCCACGCAGCGCCGGGCAGTCTGCCCGCTAAAAGGATCCGACGCGGACCGGCAGGACGACCCGGCCTCTGGAAACCGAGCGATCCCGGCCCGATGGCTTTTTTCTCGCGAATATTCCGCCGGAACAGGCAACGAAACCGGCCACGCTGCAAGTATAGGGACAGGCCGTGACGGATGGGTCGTCCGGCCCGAGAGACAACGGCCCGAAGAGGAGGACCGACCATGGAACACCACGAGCACGAGGACGAGATCGAGCTGGAGGACGAGTACAAGATCGTGATCAGGGAGCCCCTCGAGAAGACCATCGCGCGCGAGAAGACCCCGGAGGAGTTCTGGCTGTGGTGTCTGCACTGCTGCCGCTTCTTCCAGGTCAAGCACCTGCGCAGCGACTCCCGGGGGAACCGGGAGGTCTGCCCCTTCCTCGACTGCGGCGCGGCAGGGCTCGGCTTGGACATCTTCCCCTGGGATGCCTTCCGCGACAAGCGTATCGCGCAGGTGAGCTCGTTCGAGGACCTGCGCTACGGGATGCGCTCGCCGTGGTGACGGCGGCCTTCAGCGGGGCCTGAACACCGCGACGCCGACCTTCTTCGCCGCGTTGTGCATCGCCCTGTCCAGCGTGGCGATCGGGCAGCCGCTGCGGCTCGCCAGGTGCAGGTACGACGCGTCGTACGCGGAGAGCCCGGTCTTGCGAGCGACCGCAAGCGCACCGGCCCAGGCACTGGAAGGCGATTCGGCCTGAACCGCGATCGGCAGGCCGGCGAGCAGTCCGAGGAAACCGTCGCTCTTCTGCCTCGAGATCAGCTTTCGCCTCTCGGCCACGAGCAGGGAGTTGGCCACCTCGAAGGGCCAGATCGGCGGCATGATCACCTCGACGCTCCCCAGGGCGTCGTGGACCGCATCGGCGTACGCGTCTGCCTGGTCCTCGATAGCCCAGGTCATGACCACCGAGTTGTCGATGACGATGCAGTCCATCTCTAGTAGCGCCGTCCTTCCTCGATCAGCTCACGGATCGTGACGTTTCCCAGCTTGACGCCCTTGCGCAGCTCGCGCATCTCCTCGATCAGCTCGCGCACCGAGCAGCTCCTCACGCCGTCCGGCGGCTTGAGCACGGCCACTGGAACGCCGTGGCGCGTGATCACGATGCTCTCGCCCTGGGCCACGCGGTCGAGCAGCTGCGCCAGGTGGGTCTTGGCCTCGTACGCTCCGACACGCTCCATCTCCCGCCCTCCATGGCCTATCAGACCAGTCGCAGACCAGTCTAACCTGCTATCCCCGGATGGTCAAGGCGCTCGCCGTCCCGGCGCGCAGGAGTACCGCAGCGAGGAGGGTGGATCCGCTGGAACGAGCTGTGAGCTTGACAGGCGGCAGGGCCGCTCCTACAGTCCTCGAAGCCACCCGGGAGTTGGAACGTTGAGCGATCTCTTGCTGAGCTGCCCCGCGTGCTCGAAGCAGGTGGGTGAACAGGCGGAGTACTGCCCGTTCTGCGGAGCTCAGCTCGACGGCAGCGTCGATCCCAACATCGGCAACATCATCAACGACGCGTACGCCATCCGCGAACTGATCGGCGTGGGCGCGATCGGCCGGGTCTACCTCGCCGAGCAGCTCTCGCTCAAGAAGCCGGTGGCGCTCAAGCTGCTGCGCAAGCACTTCGCCCGCAACCAGGAGGTCAAGGCGCGCTTCGAGCGCGAGGCCATGGCGGCCAGCCGGCTGACCCACCCCAACAGCATCACCGTGATCGACTTCGGCGAGAGCCAGCACGGCAACCTGTTCCTGGTCACCGAGTACATCCGCGGCACCGCCATGTGCGACCTGATCGCGGAGGACGAGTTCCTCGAGCCCGCCCGGGTCACCGCGATCCTGATCCAGGTCTGCTCGGCGCTGGTCGAGGCCCACGGCCAGGGCGTGATCCACCGCGATCTCAAGCCCGAGAACATCATGATCATCCGCCAGCGAGACGGCCGCGACCTGGTGAAGGTGCTCGATTTCGGCATCGCCCAGATCCAGCGGGCCAGCGGCCCCGTGCTGCCGCGGCTGACGCGGCACGGGCTGGTCTGCGGCACGCCCGAGTACATGAGCCCGGAGCAGGCCCGCGGCGAGGACCTGGATCCGCGAACCGACATCTACTCCCTCGGCGTGGTGATGTACGAGGCGCTGACCGGCGAGCTGCCCTTCGAGGCCGAGGCCGCGATGGATGTGGTCTCGATGCACCTCCACGACCTGCCCGATCCGCCCTGCGAGCGCCGACCCGAGGCCGAGATCCCCAAGCCGCTCCAGGAAATCTGCCTGATGGCGCTGGCCAAGGACCGCGACGATCGGTACAGCAGCGCCCTCGACCTGCAGCAGGCTCTGCAGATCGTGTTCCGCGAGCTGGGCCTGGGCGGTGAGCTCGCCGGCGAGCTCCCGGGCAGCCCGGATGCCGCGGTGATCAGCTTCGAGGAGATGGAATTCATGGAGTCCGGAGCCGCCACCGAGCCCGTGCTCGTGGCCGCACCGAAGCGAGAGCCGGTGACCGCGGAGCTCGACGCCCTGGAGCCGGCCGAGGCGGTCGATCCGGACAGCCTGAAGGACGGCGTGCGGCCCGCGACCTCACCGCCCGACCCGGCGCCGGACGAGTCCGGCGGCATGCGGCGGATCTCGCGGGAGCAGGCCATCGTGGGGACCGTGTTCGAGGCCCAGCACTCGGGCGGCTCCGGTCTCGAGCTCGATACGTCGCGGATGCGCAGGCAGACCTCGCCGCCTCCGCCTTCCAGGCCGGAGTCCGGAGGAAAACGGCTCGGCGTGGTCGTGGTGATCGTGCTGCTGCTGCTCGCCGCCGCGCTGGCCGCCGGCGCCCTCCTCGGCGGCGAGGGCATCGGCTCCACCGATGACGGCGAAGCCGATGCGGAGAGCGGCAACGCCGTGCTCACCGCAGCCGTGCAGTACGCCGAGCTGTCCGACGCGAACAAGAGCCTCTACCGCGAGGCCAATCGCCTGATGGTCACCGGGTACTACGACGACGCGGCCAGGCAGCTGCGCCGGCTGGCGCGCAAGGAGCCGGGATTCGCCGACGCGTACCGCCAGCTCGGCACCTGCTACCTGGAGCTGGAGCAGCTACGCAAGGCCGGCGAGGCATACCGGCAATTCCTCGAGCTGGCGCCCGAGGGCCGCAACACCGAGATGGTGCGGCAGATCATCAAGGACAGGAAGCTGTAGGGACTCCGGCGGGTCAGAACCTTCCCCTGACCGCGAGCCCCCCCGGCGTGGGGACCAGCAGCGCCTTGGCCTCGGGCTCGTCCGAGCCGTAGAAGTACGGCTCCACGAAGAACAGCACGATCGCTGCGGCGGCCATGCCGCCGCCCACGCCGAGGAAGATGTTGGCGCGGTCCGCCGCTTCCCAGGAGGGATCGTAGTACTTGTTTTTGTAATACTGGCTGATCTCCTCCTCGGTCATATTGGGAAACTTCGCATACAGATCCGTATCATCGGCCTCGTCCACGATTCGCCGGTTCTCGATGCCGTAGTAGATGCCCACGCCGAACATCGCGGCCGCGGCCGCGGCCGCGATCCAGGTCACGATGCGCGTCTTCGATTCTTCCTCGACCGCCTTCTCGGCCTTGCCGTCGGGCATGCCGGGCGGCGGGGCCAGGTTGTCGTGCTGGCCCTGACCGGACCTGGTGTCGGCCTCGGCCACGGCGGTCGGTTTCTTGTCCTCGGCAGGCTGCTTGTCCGCGGCCGGCTGCTTGTCCTCGGCCGGCTGCTTGTCCTCGACAGGCTGCTTGTCCTCGGCAGGCTGCTTCTCCTTGGCCACGCTGTCGCCTCCGGCGGAGGCGGCGGCGGCAGGCTGCTTCCCGGCAGTCGCCGGCTTGTTCTCGGCCGCTGGCACCACCACGGTGCCCGTCGCGGGCGGGGGCTCGGTAGGCGGCGCCGGCACCAGCCGCTCCGCGGCCGCGGACAGCTCGTCCAGCAGGGCGTCCGCCTGGGCCGCGGCCAGCTTCTCGCTGCCCAGGGCCTTGCCGCGCTCAACGTGAAAGGCGTGCAGGGTCAGGCTCAGGCCGGACTCGGTCTTGTCGAGCCGTCCACCCACCACCACTCGCGCGCCGACCACGCCGCCGACCTCGGCCGGACAGGCCGGTCGGTCCCAGCAGCCGGACTCGGCCAGCATCTCGCCCAGTCCGGGCAGGGCCTCGGTGTCGGAACGAGGCAGCACCGGATACCGTCGAAGCTTGGCCAGGGCCTCGCGCAACGAGGCGGCCACATCGTCGGCCAGCTTGGCGTTCTCGGCCGCGGTCGAGGGCGAGAACACGGCGAGCCAGGGCCCGCTGGCCCGCACCTCTGACGAGCCGAGCCCCAGCGCCAGGAGCATGGCCGCGGCCGCGAGACGACGAGCAGGGTTCATCGCGAACCTCCCCCGCATGATGTGACGCCGGAGGGTACCACGGGCCGCCGCGAGAAATCAAACTCCCTGTCGCAGCGGCTTCAGCGGCGGCGTTGACGGCGCTCCCAGGGATCGAAGATCAATCGCTCGGCATTGCCCAGATACAGATCGCGCAGCACGTCACCGGGCAGCCCGACAGCGTCGATGTCCCAGCGACCCTGGATCGGAATCGGGTTCGGCATCGGCCCGCGACTCTCGAAGAAACGGAAGTGCTGCACGTACCAGGCCGCCACCGCTCCCGGCCCGGTCGGATAGGTACGCCGCCCGGCGCCGAGGATCACTCCACGCGGGCTGACCATCACATCCGAGCCGAAGAGGATCCGGCGGCGGTACCGGGTGAAGAAGCTCTGCACCTCGCGGACCGGGTGGCGGCCGATCTCGCCGAGGCGGGCCGCGGTATCGACGTGGAAGTTGGGGTAACGCTCGAGCCAGCGCGCCACCACGTCGAGCTCCTCCGGGTCGTTGCCCAGGTGCGCGCCAATGAAGTACGTGGCCGGATGGCGGTCGATCACGCGATTGCGCGCTTCGAGCAGCGCCTCGCGCGAAGGCCCCCCGGCCTCCCAGAACGACCACGAGGGATGGTCCTTGAGCTCCTCGTAGCGCTCGTTGCTCTCGTCCGGCGGCTCGAAGAAGGCTTTGGGATCCGAGGTGTGGATCGTCACCGGCACGCCGAGATCGCCGGCCCGGGCCCAGAGCGGGTCGAGCACCGGGTCGTCGACCGCGAGCAGCCGGCCGTCGGGCCAGGTCACGCCCAGGCCGAGCGCCTTGGATATCTTGAGGCTGGCCGCGCCCTGCTCCACGGCGCGCTCCAGCAGATCGGCCATCGCCTCGCCGAATCCCGGCTCACCGAGGCGATCCCAGTCCACGTTGCAGGCACAGAGGATGCGGCCGGACGAGCGCCGCGTCACGTCGAGGCAGGCGGCGAAGCGCCGGCCCGCCGGGTCGTCGAGGTAGCGGTCGCGCACCGGCCGCCCCGGCCCGCCCGGCCAGCCGCCACTGAGATTGAGCACGCGGTCGATGCCGGCCTCGTCCATGATCGAGAGGACGAAGCGGGCCAGGCGGGGTGAGAGGTGGGTGTGCGCGTCGTGGCGACGCTGCGGCGCCAAAGCGGCCTCCTCGCCAGCGGCGGCGAGCAGTCCCGTGGCCAGGCACACCAGAGCGGCCAACAGCAGGCCCACGAATCGGCGCCACGTCACCATCACACTCCCGACGCCGGATATCATAGCACGGATCGATGCCCGTGCACGGAAGGCAGCTGCGATGGTCGGTATGGTCTAGCGGGCGCGGAAGATGATGCGCCCCTTGGTCAGATCGTACGGAGACAGTGCGACGGTGACCTTGTCACCGCGGACGATGCGGATGAAGAAGCGGCGCATCTTGCCCGAGGCGTAGGCCAGCACCTTGTGACCGTTCTCCAGCTCCACCCGGAACATGCCGTTCGAGAGCACCTCGACGACCGTCCCCTCGAACTCGACGTGATCTTCCTTGCTCATCCCGCTCCAACTCGCGTCGCGCATCGGTTGAATCGCGGCGAAGCCTATCCGCCGGGAAGTGGATTGTCAAGCACACACGGGGGTAAAACGCTACTCGACGCGAACCACGCTGAGCACGATCTCTCCATCCTTGCCGTTGTCGCCCTTGCCGAAGGTGATCTCGACGCGGGTCAGATCGCCCGTGGCGTCGCGATCGGTGATCGCGATGTAGTCCGCACCGCCGGCGCGGACCTCGCCGTCGTTGGCGAAGGTGCCCTGCAGCTTCACGCCGTCGAGCTGGAAGCCCCAGCGTTCGAGCTCCATCGAGATCCCGCGCTCGTTGTCGGTGGCCGGATCGATCGTGACCGGCCCGAAGCGGTAGCGCGGATCCTCGCTGACCGGCGTCCCCTGCGAGTCGGTTCGATCGTCGAGCAGCACGGCCAGGTGGAAATCCACGATCAGCGCGTTGAGGTCGATCTCGAAGAAGTCCAGCGACGAGCGCTCGAAGTTTTCATACCCGGTCTCGGGGGCGTTGACCAGGTCGTGGAGGAAGGCGACGCCCCCGTTGTCGGTGAGATCTGCATTGCCGCTGACGTCCATGCCGCCGGTGCGATCGAACATGTAGTGGATGAAGATGTAGCCGAGGCCGCGCAGCTCGGTGTCGTTCTCCGAGTAGCCGAAGGAGGTACTGAGCACCTCGGCCAGCCCGCACAAATCCCACTGGGTCAGCGCCATGTACAGATTGACGAAGTTGCTGCCGGCCAGGCCGGTCAGGTCCTCGGCCAGGTGGGACAGCCCCTCGGTGATGTACAGCCCCTCGACGTCCATGCCCCCGTGCTGGAGGAACTTGGTGTTGAAGTAGATCAGATGCTGCATCTCGTGGGCCAGCACCGAGGCGATGGATCCCGCGCTCTCCATCATCCGGCGCGAGCGGTTGTCGAAGTGGATGATCTCACGCCCGTTGGAGCAGCTCGAGCCGGGGTTGAGATCGGCGGGGCTGACGTACGCCTGGGCGCCGATCTCCGAGACCGTGGGCGAGAACAGCACCGCAACGTGCCCGTCCTGGTTGATGTCGGTCTCCTCGCCCCAGAGCTGGTGCTCGCGGGCGAGCACCACGTCCTCGAAGATGGCCACGGCCTGGTCCAGCACCGCGGCGCCGGGCTGGCGGCCGTCGTCGCGGTCGCGGTTGATGTACACCACCACCTGCTCGCCCACGTGGATCACCTCCGCGTCGACCCACACGTCCTGGTTGTTCTGGCCCGTGGTACAGAGCTGCTCGTGCTCGCCCATCTGCGGCACCGGCATCGGCGGCGGCAGGCCGTGCTCTGCGAGGTACTCGCGGATGCGGGCCGCGGCCGGGCCGGGCGGCTCGAGGTACGCTGGATCGCGGAGGTACAGCGGGACCTCGGACAGCTCCTCGGGCAGCGGCGTACCGGGCGGCGGCACGGGCGGCGGAGCTGGCTCGCCCTGGACCACGCTCACCTCGTACGGGTACAGGTCGCGCGAGACCCGCGACAGGGACGAGGCCGCGATCACGTACTCCTGTCCCGCGTCGGTGGGCAGCTCGAGCAGGGCCCGGCCGTCCTGGTCGAGCGCGACGGTCTCGATCTGGCCCAGCGCCCAGTCCACCGGATCCGTGTCGCTGTCGCTGTCCGCGTCGGTATCGACGTCCGTGTCCGCGTCGCCGCCAGAAGCTGACCGACCCTCGCCGCAACCGATCGGGATCGAGAGCAGAACGAGCAGAAGCGCCATGCGCTGCGAGAGCCTCATCCGTTGCACCTCTCCTCCACCTCGACTCGATGGTGTACACCACGGCCGGAGCCGGTGCAAGGCGCGCAGTGCGTTAATTTCATTCCGGGTTCTGGTGCGGGCACCTCCGCACGGATTGCGCGCAGCGAGCCGGCAATGCTATGCTTCGCGCACTCGATCGGAGGTGAGGATGCGACGCCTGCTCGCCCTGGCCCTGGCCCCGGCCCTGCTCGCGGCCGCGCCCGCGCCGCCGTCGGCCCTGGTGCGCGAGGTGCTGGCCGAGCTCTCGCTCCCGGCCGGAGCGCGGTCCGGCGATGTTTGCCTGCGCTCGATGACCCTCACCGGCGACCGGGCCGTGGTCCGGCTCTCGGCCAATGCCCGGGCCCTGGCCGTGCACGACGCGGCCCACGACGAGCTTCTGCGCCGCCTGGCCGTGGCCCTGCACGACGCGGGCGTGCGGCGCCTGCGGCTGGAGGTGCCCGACGAGCGCGGAGGCTTCGTCGATCTCGACACCCTGGCCCGGGTCCCGCAGCAGCTGCGCCCGGCCACGGCCGCGGCGCGGCCGCGGGGCGCTGACGGACCTCGCCCCACCGGCCTGCAGGTCGCTCCGGATCCGATGGCCTTCCCCTTCCGCGGTGCGCTCACCGGCCGCACCGTGTTCCTGAGTCCGGGCCACGGGTACTACTGGCACACCACGCTGGGCTGGACCACCCAGCGCGGCCTGACCAACGGCCTGATCGAGGACATCCACAACAACGAGATCGTGTTCGAATACCTGGCGCCGATGCTCGAGCGCGCGGGCGCCCGGGTCATCGCCTGCCGCGAGCGGACCCGCAACGAGTCCGAGGTGCTGATCGACGACGGCGACGGCGGCGCGGCGTACAGCGAGGTCGGCGCCTGGTCCGACGGAGCCGAGAACGGCTTCCGCGGCATGTACCGCGTTCACGAGGCGGCCGACGGCGGCACCGCCCTTGCCACGTGGAACCTACCCCTTCCCAAGGCAGGCCACTACCCGGTGTACGTGGCGTACCGCGCGGGCGCCAATCGCGTGATCGACGCGCCGTACACCGTGCACCACGGCGGCGGCGAGACCCTGCTGCTGGTCGACCAGACCCGGGACGACCGCCGCTGGGTCTATCTCGGCACGTACTGGTTCGAGGCCGACGGCTCGGCACGGATCTCGCTGGGCAATGCCTCCGGCGAGACCGGGTACGTGGTCGCCGACACCGTGCGCGCCGGCGGCGGCCTCGGCGTGATCAGCCGCGGCGGCGGAACCTCGGGCCAGGCCAAGTGGAAGGAGGCGGCCCGCTACTGGACCGAGTTCAGCGGCGCGCCAGAGTCGGTGTGGAACGCGCGCACCGGCGAGGACAACAACGACGACGTGGTGACTCGCCCGCTGTACGCGGACTGGCGCGGCGGCGACCTGTACTTCTCGAATCACACCAATGCCGGCGGCGGCACCGGCACCAGCAGCTTCATTCACGACACCAGCCCCTCCCCGGGATCGGCCGAGCTGCAGGCCGTGGTGCACGACAAGGTCGTCACCGACCTGCGCGCGCTGTGGAAGAGCGACTGGTACGACCGGGGCAAGAAGACGGCCAACTTCGGCGAGCTACGCGAGGTCAACAGCATGCCCGCGATGCTGATCGAGGCCGCCTTCCACGACCTGGCCGAGGACGCCGAGTACATCCACAACCCCCGCTGGCGGCGCGACCTGTCGCGGGCGATCGCCAAGGGCATCCAGAGCTACCTCGAGCCGGGCACGCCGTACCCGCCCCTGGCGCCGACGCACGCGCGCGTGCAGGACCTCGGCAGCGGTACCGTGCGCCTGGCCTGGCGCGCACCCGAGGACCCCCAGGAGCCGACAGCCACGGCCACGGGGTACCGCATCTACCGCTCCATGCACGGCCGCGCCTTCGACAACGGCGCGCTGAGCACGGCCGAGACCGCGATCGAGATCGCGGACCTGCCGATCGGCGAGACGCAGTACTTCCGCGTGGCCGCGACCAACGCCGGCGGCGAGAGCCTGCCCACGGCCGTGGTGGCGGTGCGGCCGCGAGCCACGGCCGCGGGTCGGAGGATCCTGCTCGTGGACGGCTTCGACCGCCTCGACCGGGACGTGCGCGAGTACGACAACACCTTCGACTTCGCGCACGAGCACGCCGAGGCCCTGGCCCGCGCGGGCGCGTACTTCGACATGGCCTCCAACGAGGCCGTGGCCGCGGGCCTGGTCGAGCTCGGCGACTACCTGGCCCTGGACTGGTTCCTCGGCGAGGAGTCGACCGAGCATCACACGCTGTACTCCACCGAGCGCGCGGCGCTCGCCGAGTACCTGGGCGGCGGCGGCGGCCTGCTGCTCTCGGGCGCCGAGCTCGCCTGGGACCTCGACGAGCAGGGCGACGCGGACGAGCGGGCCTTCCTCCACGACACGCTCAAGGCCGCTTTCGTGGAGGACGATGCCGGCGAGTACCAGGTGAGCGGCGTGGCCGGCTCGGCCTGCGACGGCCTGGTCTTGAGCTTCGACGACGGCACGCACGGGCGGTACGACGCGGAGTACCCCGACGTGCTGGCGGCCTCGGCCGGCTCCTCGGCCTGCCTGGAGTACGGCGCGGCCGGCACGGGCCACATCGCGGGTACGCTGTACGACGGCGCCGACTTCCGCGTGGCCGTGCTGGGCTTCCCGCTGGAGACCGTGCTCGGCCACGAGGCGCGCGCCGAGCTGGCCCGCCGGCTGCTGGCCGTCCTCGCTCCTGGATACGACGAGGCGCCCGAGATCGAGATCGCGCCGGACGCGGAGGCGGATGGAGAGGCGGCTGGCGAGGCCGAGGCCCGCGAGGGCGAAGGCTCCGATGCGGATGCAGACGCCGACACCGACTCGGAGGCCGACTCGGATGCCGACAGCGACTCGGACACGGACAGCGACACGGACGCCGACAGCGACACGGACGCCGACAGCGACACGGACGCCGACAGCGACACGGACACCGAGCCCTGCGCCTGCCCGGCCTGTGAGAAGGACGGGTGCGGCTGCGAGGCAGCGGGCGGGTCAGGCGCGGGGATGCTGGGCGTGCTGGGATTGGTGCTGGTAGCGCTGCGAAGCCGCCGCAATCACCGCGGGTTGGAAACCCGCGGTCAGGATATCTCTGGAAGCCCGCCCTTCGGCGGGCTGGGCACTGCTGGGCCTGGTGCTAGCCCTCCGGGCTTGGCCGAAGGCCCGACTGACCGCGGGCTTGCAGCCCGCGGAGAGGCGAATCGGCTCAGGTTGGCGCATCGAGGCCCTGGAGGCGCGGCCAACGCGCACCGGAGACTCCAGCTATGAGCCTGCCCCCCCTGCTCCACCGCCTGCTGCAGCACCCAGCGGCCGCCTCGCTCGCCGACCTGGACTCGGCCGAGGCCACCGCGCTGCACGAGCGGATGCTCCGCGACAAGACCTTCCTGCGCAAGCTGTACTGCGCCTTCTACGAGGACTTTGCCGCGGCCTCGCGGCGCGCGCCGGCCAACGGGCTGCGCATCGAGATCGGCGCGGGAAGTGGATTCCTGCCCGAGGTGCTGCCCGGCGTGCGCACCCTGGATCTGCGGCCGGGCGCGCGGGTCGGCCTCCGCGCGTCAGCCCTCGACCTGCCGCTCGCCGATTCCTCGGTCTCCTGCCTGTTCCTGCTCGACGTGCTGCACCACCTGCCGGACGCCGCGGCCTTCCTCGCCGAGGCGCTGCGCGTGCTGATGCCGGACGGCCGGCTGGTGCTGATCGAGCCCTACAACAGCATCTGGGCTCGCGTGATCTACAAGCGGCTGCACCCCGAGCCCTTCGACGAGACCCAGCTCGGCTGGCGGCTGGACGCCGGCGGGCCGATGACCGCGGCCAACCAGGCGCTCCCCTGGATCATCCTCGTCCGCGACCGGCCCCGGTTCGAGGCGATGTTTCCCGGTCTGGTGCTCGAGGATCTGCGGCCCCACACGATCCTGCTCTACCTGCTCTCGGGCGGCCTCTCGATGCGCGCGCTGGCGCCGGGATTCCTCTTCGAGCCGCTGCGCGAGATCGAGACCGCGCTGCTCGCCCGCGCCAGCCGTCAGCTGGCCACGATGATGACCGCGGAGCTGCGCAAAGACGTGAATTCACTTGCCAGAACCGGGATGGGCGGGGTACTGAGGAGCGCTGGAGGCAGCTGATGAAACGGGCGCTGATCACCGGAATCACCGGACAGGACGGCTCGTACCTGTCCGAGCTGCTCCTCGAGAAGGGGTACGAGGTCCACGGGATCAAGCGCCGGGCGTCTTCCTTCAACACCGACCGGGTGGATCACATCTACGAGGACCCGCACGTGGCGGATCGGCGCTTCAACCTGCACTACGGCGATCTGACCGATGCCTCGAGCCTGAACCGCCTGATCCGCGATCTCGCGCCGGACGAGATCTACAACCTCGGCGCCCAGTCCCACGTGGGCGTCAGCTTCGAGATCCCGGAGTACACCAGCGACGTGGTCGGACTCGGCGCGGTGCGGCTGCTCGAGGCGATCCACGAGACGGGCGTGAAGACCCGCTTCTACCAGGCCTCGTCGTCGGAGCTCTACGGCAAGGTGCTCGAGTCTCCCCAGACCGAAGGCACGCCCTTCTACCCGCGCTCACCGTACGCCTGCGCCAAGGCCTATGCCTTCTACGTCACCCGGAACTACCGCGAGGCGTACGGGCTTTTCGCCAGCAACGGGATCCTGTTCAACCACGAGTCTCCCCGGCGCGGCGAGACCTTCGTCACCCGCAAGGTGACCCGTGCGATCGCCCGCATCAAGCACGGCCTGCAAGACTGCCTGTACCTCGGCAACATCGACGCCAGCCGCGACTGGGGCTTTGCCGGCGACTACGTCGAGGGGATGTGGCGCATCCTCCAGGCCGACGAGCCCGACGACTACGTGCTGGCCACGGGCGAGACGCGCACCGTGCGCGAGTTCTGCGAGGTGGCCTTTGCCCACGCCGGACTCGCGCTTGAGTGGCGCGGCGAGGGCGTGGACGAGGTCGGCGTGTGCACAGCGGACGGACAGGAGCGCGTCCGGATCGATCCGCGCTACTTCCGGCCCTCCGAGGTCGAGGTGCTGCTCGGCGACGCGAGCAAGGCACGGCAGGAGCTGGGCTGGGAGCCGAAGACGCCATTCGAGACGCTGGTGCGGATGATGGTCGACTCGGACCTGGAGCAGACGCGCAAGCTGGTCGAAGGCATCGGCCGGGATGGCCCGACCAGCCAAGTGCTGCGAGAGGACTGAAGCCCGGCCATGGCGAGACCGCACGACCGCAAGACCGAAGGCCGGCCGCCGCTGCCGGTCGCCGAGCGGGATCGGCGGCTCACGGAGCAGCGGCGCGCGTTCTACGAGCACCGCGCCGCCAGCAGCCCGCATCGCACCTCGGCCAAGCGCTACTACGACGAGCGCCTGGTCCGGGTCGTACACTTCAACATTCCGCGAGGCTGCCGCGTGCTCGAGATCGGTTGCGGCCGGGGGGATCTGCTCGCCTCCCTGTCCCCGCGCCTCGGCGTGGGGATCGATTTCTCGCGGGAGGCGATCCGCCTGGCCCGCCGCCGGCACCCCGGCCTGTACTTCGTCGTCGGCGATGCGACCGCGCTGCCGGTGCGAACGACCTTCGACGCGGTGGTGTTCTCCAACCTCGTCGGCGATCTGGTCGACATCCAGCGCGCCCTGGACGAGCTGCCCCGGATGTGCCACCCCCGGACGCGGATCTTCTTCTCCCACTGGAACTACATCTGGGAGCCGCTGGTCCGCGTGGCCGAGCGCCTCGGCCTCAAGCCGCCGCAGCCCGAGCAGAACTGGATCTCCCCGGAGGATCTGCAGAACCTGCTGAAGCTCGCGGGTCTCGACACGGTCAAGATCGGGCGCGACTTCCTGGCCCCGCTGCCGATCCCGCACCTCTCCAATGCGGTCAACGACTTCGTGGCCACCCTGCCGGGATTCAATCGCCTCTGCGTCAACGAGTTCGTGGTGGGTCGTCCGGGCGGTAGCGCGCGGCGGCAGGAGTACACCGTCTCGGTCGTCGTGGCCTGCAAGGACGAGCACGGCAACATCGAGGAGATCGTCCGCACGGTCCCGCGGATGGGCCTCGGCACCGAGCTGATCTTCGTCGACGGGCACTCCACCGACGGCACCGTGGAGGAGATCGAGCGCTGCATCGAGGCGCTCCCGCAGCTCAACCCGGACCTCGACTCGGTGCGGGTGATGGTCCAGCCGGGCACCGGCAAGGGCGAGGCGGTCCGGATGGGCTTCGACGCCGCCCGGGGCGAGGTGCTGATGATCCTCGACGCGGACATCACCGTCCGCTCCGAGGAGCTGCCGAAGTTCTACTCCGCCCTGGCGGACGGCCAGGGTGAGTTCATCAACGGCACGCGGCTGGTCTATCCACAGGAGAAGGAGGCGATGCGCTTCCTCAACCTGCTGGCCAACCACTTCTTCGGCCTGACCTTCAGCTGGCTGCTCGATCAGCGCCTGACCGACACCCTCTGCGGGACCAAGGTGCTGTTCAAGAGAGACTACGAGCGTATCCGCCAGGGCCGCAGCTTCTTCGGCGATTTCGATCCCTTCGGCGACTTCGACCTGCTGTTCGGCGCGGCCAAGCTGAATCTCAAGATCTGCGAGATCCCGATCCGCTACCGCGCGCGCGAGTACGGCGAGATCAAGATATCGCGATTCCGTCACGGATGGCTGCTGCTGAAGATGGCCGCCCTGGCCTTCGTCAAGTTCAAGGCCTTCCAGTCCTCGGGATAGTCAATGGGTCGAACCTGGATCTTGCTGCCGCTGTCGCAGCTCTGCTCGGCGACCGGCAACGTGGTGCTGAAGCGGACCGTCAGCTCCATCGTCGAGCCGCGCAGCGGAGTCGAGTTCGCCCAGATGGTCGCGCTCAGTCCCGGCTTCTGGGGCGGCCTGCTGCTGTTCGGCGCCGGCCTCCTGCTGTGGCTGCGCGTGCTCGCCGTGGAGCAGGTCGGCCGGGTCTACCCGGTAGCGGTCAGCTTCAGCTTCCTGCTCGTTCTCGCGGCCTCGGCGATATTCCTCGGCGAGAGCTACTCCACGGTGCATCTCGGCGGCGTGGGGTTGATCGCCATCGGCATGGCGCTCTGCACCTGGGACCTCGGACGGACGAATCCGGAGCAGAACCCGTGAGCCCTGTCTTCTTCCTCGTCGTCACCGTGGTCTGCGTGAGCGCGGCTCACATCTGCCTGCGCCGCGGCATGGCGGACCTCGGGCCGGCAGGGCCGAAGGACCTGATCCGTCACATCCTCCGCTCCCCGTGGGTGATCGGCGGCGGCCTGCTGTTCGGCGTCTCGATGCTCACCTGGCTCGCCACGCTGAGCGAGATGCGGCTCGGTTTGGTCTATCCGGTCTATGTCGGCGGTAGTTTCGCCCTGGTCCTGCTCGGCTCGGTGTTCCTCCTCGGGGAGGAGCTGACACTCCAGCGGTTCCTCGGCGTGCTGGCGATCTTCGGCGGCATCCTGCTGGCCATGCCATGAGTCGCCTCCGGGCTGCCATGAAACGCCTCGCTCGCTGGAGCGCGAGAAACCCGGGGCTCGCGCTCTCGGGCCTGGCCTCGCTGACCATACTCGCCACCACCTTCCCGCTGTGGGGCACGGTGATGAACCGGGCCGGGGACGACATCTACCACCTGGCCAACGAGATGCAGGTGGCGATGGCCCTGGAGCGCGGTCAGAACCCCTTCGGCCCGCTGGACATCCTGTTCGGCACCCCGATTCTCAAGTTCTACCAGCCGCTGTTCTACCTGATCACCGGCTCGCTGCACGCGCTGTTCGGGATCCACCTGGTCCTGCTCCACAACGCACTCACGGTTCTGGCCTACGCCCTCTCGCCCTTTGCGCTGCGCTGGAGCTATCGCGCGCTCGGCCTGTCCGATCTGGCGGCCGGCCTGGCGGCCTTCGCCACGCTCGGCTCGGTGGCCGCCTTCGGCAACTCGTACGAGGCGTACTTCCAGGCCGGGATCGTGACCCAGTCGCTGGGTGCGGTGTTCTTCCCGCTGTTCATCGGCAGCTTCGCCCGGCTGCTCAGGGAGAGGCGCGGGCTCGTCGGCGCCGCCGCCCTGTTCGGGCTGACCTTTGTCTCGCACGTGATCATGGCGGTGTACGCCGTGCTCGCCGGCGCGCTGCTGTTCCTCGTCGGACGCTTCCCGCTGCGCCGGCTGTTCTGGAAGCTGGCCGCCTTCAGCACCCTGTGCCTCGTGCTCGTCGCCTTCTGGCTCGTGCCCTTCCTCGCACACCAGGAACGCCACCGGCCGATCCCGGACTCGGTGCTGCGCACCGGGACCACCATCTGGTTCGTCGGTCTCTCCCCCGGGGAGATGAACCGACAGCTCTTCCCGGGACGTCTGCTAGACGACGCCAAGGTGCTGCACGAGGATCCCCAGGGGCCGGACGACGCCCTCACCGACCGGCTGAACATCATGGGCACGCTGACCACCCGCGTTCCGTACGTGACCGTGCTGGTGCTGCTCGGATTCCTGCTCTGCCTGTGGCGCCTGCACAGCCTGCCCCATCGTTTCCTGGCCACGGGTTTCGTCTTCTCGCTGCTCCTGCTCCTCGGTCCGGACGACGTGCCCTGGCTGAACTGGATCCCCTTCTCCAGCCGCATCCAGGCGTTCCGCTGCGTGTACCTCATGGAGTTCTTCGCCTTCGGCCTCGCAGGCGTCGGCCTCGAGATCGTCGCCAACGCCGGCCGATGCTGGATCGCGCGCCGCCCTCAGCCGCGAAGGCGCCTGCTGCACGGCGCGGGCATCGCGATCTGCGTGGGCGCGCTGGCCTTCCACTGGTTCCAGATCGGCTGGCTCGTGCACGTGCACATCGACCTGCGCAACATGGCGGCGTACGAGCTGCTGCTCGACGTCGCCCGTGAAGCCCGAGCCGGCTTCCCGTTGAGGACACACGACCACTACTACAGAGCCAACAAGAAGCGGAACGCGTGGATGGCGTACCACCGCCTGCGCTCGATCTGCGGCCACTGGACCGGACTCGGTCCGTCGATCATCCGGCAGGTCTGCAACAGGTTCCACTCGCCCGAGAACTCGCTCGAGATCGGGCGGCGGATGGGCGTCGGCTACTACCTGGTAGGGACCAAGACCGACGGCCGGATGCGCAAGCTCGAGGAGGCCGACGGCAAGAACCCGTTTCACCTGCTCAAGAACGGCCGCGGGCACTGGCTCAACCGAGATCGCAGGGCGACCTTCCTCTGGGCCGCGGATCGCACCGCCCTCGCCGTCTGCGACGACAGCCAGTGGTTCTATCTGAGCCGCGGCTGGCTGACACGCTCCTCCAGCCGCGGCCGCAACGAACCGCCCGTGCCGGTCCGGATGCCCGCGGATCGACGTATCACCGCGGAGCTGCTGGAGCTGATGAGCTCGGTGTGGATCCTCTCGCCGGACCGCTTGCAGGAAGCGGATCTCGAGGCGCTCGCCGCGTACTCCGCGTCCGGCGGCGCGCTGTACAGCGTGGAGCCGCTCCACGGGGTCGAATCCCGGCCGATCCCGGCCAGGGGCCGCTCCTTCCTCGACGAGCTGCGAGGACCCGTGAACGAGCCGCAGGTCCGCTTCCGCAAGATCCGGGCCCGGCTCGGCGGTCCCTTCGAATACGAGATCGAAGCCGACCGGCTGCGCCTGGTCCTGCTCCCCGAGCTCGCGGCCAGCGGCTGGCACGCCGTGCTGGACGGAGAGCCGACCTCGGTCTTTGCCGCGGGCCCGGATCTCGTGGCCGCGATCGTGCCCGAGGGAAGGCATTGCCTGCGCTTCTGGTGGCAGACCCCGACCCGCGAGCTGGTGCTGATCCTCGCCTCCGCCGCCGGCTGGGCCTGCGTGCTCGCGGTGATCGCCGTACCCTGGATCCGGGGTCTTCGCCGGAGGCGACGATGAGCCTGCACACGGCGTGGCTGCTGGCCTGCCTGCGGCGCTACCTCGTGCCGGTCCTGCTGATGGTCTACCTCGCCGGCAAGCTGCTCGCCGCACTCGTCGCCGGCGACGCGCCGCAGCCCCAGATCCCGCCCGACGGGTACGTCAACCACACGCCCGAGGTGCGGGTCTCGTGGCACGGCAGCCGGGGACGCTCGAGCTACCGCATACAGCTCGTCCGCGACGATGGTGACTTCGACGAGCCGCTGGTCGATCGCGTCGTGCGCAGCCGCGGGCACACCTTTCGCGACCTCGAGCCCGACACCGGCTATCGCTGGCGTGTGATACAGGAGGGCGACGGCCGCACCTCGCAGGTGGTGAGTTTCCGCACCGCGCGACATCTCGCGGCCTACTGAGCGCCAGATGGGACTGGACCTCGTGAAACCGGTTTGCTAGAAGGGGCCGATGCCGAGGAACAGAGCAAAGAAAAAGGGCGCTCCGCCGCGTCGCCGCAAGGGTAACCGCCCCAAGGTCCTGGTCTTCATCGTCGCCTACAACGCCGAGAGCACATTGCTCGAGGTGCTCGACCGCATCCCCGAGGCGCTCTTCGAGCTCCATCCCACCGAGGTGCTGGTGATCGACGACGCCTCCCAGGATCGCACCTTCGAGATGGGCCAGACCCGCGCGAGGAAATGGAAGCACTGCACGATCACCATTCTGCAGAATCCGAAGAACCAGGGGTACGGAGGCAACCAGAAGCTCGGCTACGAGTACGCGATAAAGAACGGATTCGACATCGTCGCGCTGCTCCACGGAGACGGACAGTACGCTCCGGAGATGCTGCCCGCGCTGGTCGAGCCCATCGCCAGGGGCGACGCGGACGCCGTGTTCGGCTCGCGGATGATGGTGGCGGGTGACGCGCTCAAGGGAGGAATGCCCTTCTACAAATGGCTCGGCAACAAGGTCCTCACCACCTTCCAGAACACGATGCTCGAGGCTCGCCTCACCGAGTTCCACTCGGGCTACCGGGTCTACTCCGTCGCGGCGCTGAAGCAGATCCCCTTCCAGTACAACTCGAACGACTTCCACTTCGACACCGACATCATCATCCAGCTGCTGATGGCCGGCCTCCGGATCGAGGAGCTGCCGATCCCGACCTACTACGGCGACGAGATCTGCTACGTCGACGGGATGAAGTACGCCAAGGACGTGGCGATCTCCACGCTGGAGTCGCGCGTCCACCGCATGGGCCTGCAGTACCAGCGGCGATTCGACGTGGAGCAGACCTTCGAGGAGCATTACGACCTCAAGCTGGGCTACGCCTCGTCGCACACGATGGCGATCGACGCCGTGCCCGCCGGCGCCCGCGTGCTCGATCTCGGCTGCGGCCCGGGGCTCATCGGCCGGGAGCTGCTGGCCAAGGGCTGCGAGGTGGTGGGGCTCGATATCGAGCCGCCCGACCCGGCCAATGTCTCCAGGTTCATCCGCTGGGACCTCAACCAGGACACCCTGCCCGAGGAGGTCTTCGAGTTCGATTACATCCTGATGCTCGACATCCTCGAGCACCTGAAGAGCCCGGAGACGCTGCTCGACGTCCTTCGCCGCGGCGCGAGGACCTCCTGCCCGACCCTGATCATCACCGCGCCCAACGTGGCCTTCTTCATCGTGCGTTCGATGCTGATGCTCGGTCAGTTCAACTACGGAAAGAACGGCATCCTCGACTTCGGACACACGCGGCTGTTCACCTTTGCTTCGCTGAGCAGCCTGCTCGAGCAGTCGGGTTTCGAGATCATCGACGTACAGGGCATCCCGGCGCCTTTTGTCAAGGCGGTGGGTAATCCGGTGATCGGTCGCGCGATGTCGATGATCAACGATCTGCTGATCAAGGCGAGCCCAACGCTGTTCTCGTACCAGTCGTACTTCGTGGCCAGGCCCTTGCCCACGGTGGACAACCTGCTCGAGCAGACGCTCGAGCACTCCCGCCGGGGAACCGGCGGGTAGCCCGTGGGGGGGGCCCGTCGATCCGGGAAGATCGCGGCCGGGGCGGCGGCCGCCGCTGTCGGCCTGGCACGCCGCCGCCCGGGCCTGGTGCTGGCCGGCTTCGCCTGCCTGCTGGTGCTGTTCTCGGCCAGCAGCTTCTTCTCGACCCGCCTCGATCAATCCGGAGATCTGACCTACCATCTGCACGCCGAGGGGCAGGTGGCCCGGGCGCTGGAGACCGGCGGCGGTCTCTTCGGTCCGATCGCGATGAACTTCGGCACGCCGGTGCTGAAATTCTACCAGCCGCTGCTCTATCTGATCACGCCGCCGCTGCACTGGCTGCTCGGCATCGATCTGCTCCTGCTGCACAACCTGCTGATCGTGCTGCTCTTCGCCTGCACGCCCCTGGCCCTGCTGCGGGCGTACCGCGCGCTGGGCCTGTCCGACGCAACCGCGGGGCTCGCCGCCCTGCTCTCCTTGCTGTCGGTGGCCGGCTTCGGCAGCTCCTTCGAGGCCTTCTTCACGCTCGGCGTGATCAACCAGGTCCTCGGCGCGGTCCTGTTCCCGCTGTTCATCGGCCAGTTCTGCCTGCTGCTGAAACGCGAGCGCGGCCCCGTCGGCGCGGCGGCGCTCTTCGGCCTGACCTTCGTGGCCCACGTGATGATGGCCATCTACTCGGTGTTCACCGGCGCGCTGCTGTTCCTGGTCAACCACTGGGACCTGCGACGGCTGTGGAAGCCGCTGCTCGTGTTCTCGATCCTCGCGGCGCTGCTGGTCGTCTTCTGGATGGCTCCCTTCGTCTCGTATCGCAGCCGCTTCCGGCCCGTGCCCGACGTCGTGGCGCTGCCCCACGACGCCCACTACACCACCGGGCTGACCGCGGGCCAGGCCACGAGGCTGCTGTTCAGCGGCCGCCTGCTGGACGACGCACGCACCGCGAACAGGGGGCAGCAGAACGCGGACGACCGGCTGCTGGACAAGATGAGCATCGCCGGAACGCTGCGCACGCGGCCGCCGGTATTCACCATCCTCGCGCTGCTCGGGCTGGCGCTCTGCCTGTTCCGGCTCCGCTCCCTGCCGCACCGCTTCCTGGTGGCCGGCTTCGTGTTCTCCTTCCTGCTGCTGATGGGACCGGACGACGTGGGCTGGCTCAACCTGCTGCCCTTTTCCCAGCGGATCCAGTTCTTCCGCTGTGTGTACCTGCTGGAGTTCTTCGCCTTCGGCCTGGCTGCCGCCGGGCTGGAGATCATCGGCCGCTTCGCCTGGGAGCGGGCCGGCCAGCTGGCGCTCGCACCGCGGCGGACGATCCGCACCGGCGTGTATGTCGCCGCGGCCGGCGGTCTGGTGCTCGTGATCCACCTGACCCTGGTGCTGGCCGACACGCATGTGAACCCGGGCTCGGCAGAGAAGTTCGAGCGTGCGTACCGCATCGCCAAGCCGATGGCCGAAGGAACGCCGCTGCGGGCCGTGCTGGAGAACGGCCACTTCCGGACCGACAAGCGCCGGATCGCGTACATGGGATTCCTCGGCCAGCACACCGTCTGCGGACACTGGCGGATCGTCGGGCCGACCATCGCCAACGATCTCTGCCGTCCGCTGCGCAACCCCGGCACCACGCTCTCGCTGGCCCGCAAGCTCGGGATCGCCTACTACCTGGTGAACCGCAAGCGGGCGAAGCTCCTCAACGAGGTGGAGAACCCGGACGGCACGCCGGCGCTGAGGCAGATCAACCGGGGCCACGGCCACTATCTGTACCACGACGGGCGGGCTCGTTTCTTCTGGGCCGCCCGCCCGGCGGTTCTGGTTGTCGCGGATGACGTGCAGTGGTTTCACCTCATACGGGCCTGGATCAAGCGGATGTCGCGCAGGGACGGCGCAGAGCCGCCAACGCCGGTCCGGGTCGGCCCCGAGACCGGCCTCGCCCCGGATCTGCTGGCGGCCGTCGACGCGGTGTGGGTGCTGGCGCCCGAGGCGCTCGGACCGGGCCAGCGCGAGGCCCTGGCCGGCTTCGCTGCCTCGGGAAAGCGGCTGCTGAGCGTCACCGCCCTGCCCGGGATCGACGCCGAGGTGCTGGATCCCGGCGGCCCGGCGCTGCTCGACTCGTTCGAGCCGGCGAGCGAGCCGGACGGATCCCCGACCATCGAGCAACTCCGGGCCGCGGTCGGCGGTCCGGTCGAGCTCGACGTCCAGGCCGGTCACCCCGCGGTGCTGGTCGTGCCCGACTTCGCGATGCCGGGCTGGCAGGCCACCATTGACGGGGCCGAGGCGCCGAGCCTCGCCGCCGGACCCGACCTGCTGGCCACGGTGGTGCCGGCCGGCCGGCACCGCGTTCGGTTCCGCTGGGAGGCGCCCGGCTCGGAGATCCTGGGGATGCTGGTCTCGGGCGCGGCCTGGGCTGGAATCGCCGTCTTCGTCGTGGTGCAGCGGGTACGACGGAGGCGCAGCCGATGAAGCCTCCGTGGCCCTGGATCCTCGCCGGACTACGGCGCCACGCGGTGCCGGTGCTGCTGATGCTCTCGGCCCTGCTCCAGATGCTGGGCTACCTGCTGTTCGGCGACGGCCTGGTGGCGCAGATCCCGCCGGACGGGTACATCGCCCAGGAGGAGCGGGTGCGGGTCTCCTGGTCCGCGGGCGACCACCCGGCTCCCTTCCGCGTGCAGCTGATCACCGAGGACGGCGACTTCGACGATCCGCTGCTCGATCTGGAGGTTCGCCGCAGCACGACCTACCTGCCGTTGCTGGAGCCAGGCCGGACCTATCGCTGGCGCATGCTCCACAGGGAGAGCGGCGCAACCTCTGGTGTCAAGCGGTTCTCCACCGCCCCGCATCGAATCCGCTTCTAGTTTGACCGCCGGAGAGCTCCGATGCTATCACGCGCTTTGAGAACTCAATCGTCGGAGGTCTGATGCGTGATGCGCGGATCGTTCTGTGCCTGATGGTGCTCGGTGCCGGCGCGCAGGCGGCGCCGGAGCCACCGGCCGAGGGTGAGACCGCCAGGCGCTACACGCTGTTCGCCAGCGGCGACACGATGCTGGCGCGCTGGGCCCACTATCACTTCTACGACCTGGGGCCGGACTGGCCGCTGGCCGATATCCGCGAGTGGATCGCCGGCGCGGACGTGGCGATGACCAATCTCGAATACGTGGTCGCCACCACCGGTATGATCTGGGACAAGGGCGAGGGCCGGCCGTACGCGTACCGTGCCCGCCCGGAGACCCTCGACGTGCTGACCAACGCCGGCTTCGACATCGTCTGCACCGGTAACAACCACGCGATGGACTACGGCCCGCAGGCCCTGCTCGAGCAGTCCGAGCTGCTCGCCGCCGCCGGCATCGCCGAGTTCGGCAGCGGCAAGAACCGGGCAGACGCCTTCGCGCCCAAGTACATCAAGGTCGGCGACCTGGTGCTGGCCTTCCTCGGCATGGAGGATCGGCGCCCGCTGCTCTCGGCCAAGAAGAACCAGCCCGGCGTGGCCCACACCCGCGGGCGTACGTCGCCGCAGAAGAATCTCAAGGGGCCGCTGGCCGAGGCACGCCAGCACGCCGATCTGGTGATCTTCAGCCCGCACTGGGGCACCAACTGGACCGACAACCCGGCGGACCACAGGATCAAGCTGGCGCACGACGTGATCGACATGGGCGCCGACGCGGTCCTCGGCCACAGCTCGCATCAGATCCACGGCATCGAGGTGTACCGGGGCCGGCCGATCGTGTACGACATGGGCAGCCTGCTCTTCGACCGCGTGGGTCAGAAGCGCATGCGGTGGGGCGCGGCCTTCGTGCTCGAGTTCGACGTCGCCGGCTTCCACCAGCTCACGGTTCACCCGGTGCGGCTCGAACGCAACCGCACCCGCCCGGCCCGCGGCGCGGACCTCCAGCGGATCCACGACGTGGTGAACAAGCAGAGCCGGGAGCTCGATCCGGATATCGAGTTCGCGGTCGAGGGGGATACGCTGGTTCTGGCGCTTAGCCCGGACACGCCCTCCCCGCCGCGCCAGGCCGAACCGGCGCGGGTCCACGTCAGCGGCACCTCGCGCCGGCTGCCGGACAGGTACCGCGAGCGCCGGGACGCCAAGATCGTGCCGGCCGAGCCTCCTGAATGGACCGAACGCTTCGAGCCGATCGAGATCGAGCGGCTGGGAACGGTCCTTGGCTGGCGCAACTCCGAGGCGGCGCAGCCCGCCCGGGCCTTCATCCACGAGGTGGCGCTGAAGGTATCGGGCCCGCTCAAGGGCCGCTGGTTCTCGCGCCTCGAGGCCAGGCAACGCGACGGCAAGGGCGCGTTCCACCTGTGGTACCCCTTCGCGGACGGCGCCTGGGTGCCCGATCTGTGGGAGCCGGGGCAGCTCGTGATCGATCGCACGCTGGCCCGGCCCGGTGCGGTTCCGCCCGGCGTGTACGACCTGTTCTGGGGCCTCCAGAACAGGAAGAACGAGCGCATTCCGGATCGCAAGCAGTACCCCAAGACGCCCGAGAACCTGTTGCCGGTGGGTACGATCCACATCCTCGAGCGCGGGATCCCCGGCGGTCCGGCCGGAGTGAGCTGGGACGGCAGGCTCCCGCCCGAGCTGCGCAGGAAGCTGATCAAGGACGAGCCGGCGCCGCCCGGATCGGCCGCCGGGTGGATCGTACCCTTCGCCGCTTTCGGATTATTCCTCCTGATCGGCGTCGTCACGCTGGTCAGATCACGTCGTAAGGGCTAGAGCTAGTCCAATGCAGAGGAGATAGAGCGTTGCACGCCAGAGATGCTCTTGTGCTGGGAGCGCTGTTCGTGCTCTCGGCCGGTACGGTGTACGGTCTGTCCGGGGATTCTGGACCCAGCGGGATCGGCCTGGACGCCCAGGCGCTCGAGCCGCCCCCGGGCGGCGGACTGGTGCAAGAGACCGAGGGCACGCTCTCGATCCTGTTCCTCGGCGACACGCACCCGGGCGACAACTTCCGCAACGGACTGCCGGACGACATCCTCTCCCATCGCGAGGCGGGATACGCCTTCGGCAACTTCCGGACGCTGCTCGAGGACGCGGGCGTTGTGCTGCTCGACCTCGAGTCGCCGACTATAGCGCCGCCGCCCGAGGCGCAACGCCGTCGGGAGCAGCAGTACTGGACCGACGTGACGAGGACGCCCGAGCTGCTCCGCGGTCTGGGAGTCTCGGCCGTCTCGCTGGCCAACGACCACGTCCTCGACTTCGGCGTCGAGGGGCTGGAGCAGACGCTCGACACCCTCGGGGGGATCGGGATTGCGGTGCTCGGCGCCGGCGCCGACGAGGAGCGGGCCACGCGCCCGTTCCGGGTCGAGCGCGCGGTGGGCGGCCAGACCTTCCACATGGCCGTGCTCGCCGCGACGATGAACAGGCCGCGCCGCCACCGGGGCGGCCAGGAGGGGCCGCAGGTGCGCCGCTTGGACCCGGCGCAGATGGCGGCCCAAATCGCAGAGCTGAAGGCCGCGGATCCGGAGCTGTTCGTCGTGGCGTACCCCCACTGGGGCCAGTCGTACCGCTGGGCGAGCAAGGGCCAGCGGGACACGGCGCACCAGCTGATCGACGCGGGCGCGGACCTGATCGTGGGCCATGGGTCCCACATGCTCCAGGAGATCGAGCAGTACAAGAAGCGCTGGATCCTGTACGGGCTGGGCAACTTCGTCTTCACCTCGGCCGGGCAGTACGGGCGGCGCCGCGGCGCGGTGCCGTACGGGCTGGTCGCACGGCTGCAGGTCCGCGAGGCGGACGGCCGCCTGGCCAAGACCCTCCGCGTGTACCCGATCCACACCGACAACCTGGCCAACGAGTTCGCCGGCCGCTTCGCCGGCGCCAAGGATCTGGGCGAGGTGCACTGGAACCTGATCTGGAAGGCCCACCGATACGACTCCAAGCTCAAGCGGCATCTCGTGGTGCGTGTCGATCGCTTCGGCCATCACTTCGAGCTCCCCCTGCACTCGGCGCCGAAGGGCCGGGCGAAGACTCCATGAGCCAGGCACGCTTGCTGTACGTCACGGCCTTCGCCGCCCTGCTCCTGCTGCTGGAGACCGTGCTGTTCCACGTGGTCGATTTCCTCTTCGACTACTTCTCGGCCACGGCGGTGATCAGCTACGCGGTGCTCGGCATCGGCCTCGGCGCCTTCTCGGCCAGCCTGGTCAAGGGCGACGAGGAGCGGAGCTACCTGTTCTGCTCGCTCGGCGCCACGCTGTCGCTGTACGCCTCGGCCTTCGTGCTGATGCGCGTTCCGGTGCTGCCGCTGATCGCGGCCACGATCTCGGTGCTGTTCTTCTTCCCGGTGCTGTTCATCACCCTGGTGTTCCGGCGCCACGCCGCCGATCGCGTGTACCTCTACGACATGGCCGGCGCCGGTCTGGGCGTGATCGTCACCGTGGTGCTGTACGAGTTCCTGCGCAGCGAGGGCATCGTGCTGCTGTGCCTGACGCTGCTGCCGCTGCTCGGGCTGGTGCGCTACACCCGCGCGGAAAACGTGACCCGGCGGGCCAAGCGCATCGCCGTGGTATTTCTCGGACCGCTGGTCCTGCTGGGCGCCGTGCTCTTCGGGCTGCAGGTCAGCCTCGATGCGCTCAACGTGGTGCGGCTGTTCACCACCGATGACTACGCCAAGCCGAAGATGTACCGGGTCAAGGACCCGGACCGCGTCGCCCGGAGCTACGACAGCCTGATCGGCCGGGTCGACCTGCTTACGTACGAGAGCATGCCGGGGCATCACTGCGTCTGCTACAACGGGTACGGCAACGACCACTTCCGAGCCACGCCGCACAAGGAGTACCCGTACTACAAGGAGAAGGGCATCGAGTGGCCCTCGTCCGACCGCCGGGTGTTCAACGGCCTGGTCAAGGAGCCGAAGATCTTCATCATCGGCTCGGCTGCGCGCGGCATCACGCAGACGGTCAAGAAGCTCACGCCGGTGGACAAGATCACCGCAACCGAGATCGACCCCTCGATCATCCAGATCATGGCGCGTGACTACTACAAGCAGAGCGGCATGGCGTACAAGGGGCTCAATCCGATCCGCGGCAACGCCCTGTCGCTGCTCAAGAGCCTCGACCAGCAGTTCGACATGATCACCCTGATCAACACGCACTCCGGCCGCACCATCGGGTACCGCTCCGGACCGGACTACCTGCAGACCCGCGAGAGCTACCAGATGTACCTCGAGCACCTGACCGAGGACGGGTACGTCCTCTTCGAGGAGCGACCCTTCAACCGCGGCGGACAGCTCGGGATGTACCGGATGATCAACACCATGTGGCAGACGCTCAAGGAGCGCGGCGCCGCGGATCCGTCGCGCCACTTCTTCATCTGGGACTGGGCCGGGATCAAGGGGCGCTTCCCCGAGATCGACCTGAGCTATACCCGGGGCACGCAGGAGTTCCGGCACCGCGAGAACTACTACGTCGGGATGATCGTCACCCGCGAGCCGCTGGTCGGGCAGCGGCGCGAGAGGGCGCTCACCTGGTTCCGCGATGCGGTGGCCATCTCGCGGCTGGCCTACATGAAGGGCGTGGTCGAGCAGGGCGAGTTCTCGGAACTGTTCGCCTGGCTCGAGCAGGGCGACCTCTCGGCGCTCGAGCAGGAGGGCTTCGACTCGTCGATCCTCACCGACGACCGGCCCTTTGCCTCGCTGTCCACGCACGACGTGCCCGAGGTGGCCAACCTGGTGCTCGCCCTGGCCGCGATCTTCGTCGTCTTCGGTCTGCTCTGCCTGGGCGGAACGCTGCGCGGCGCGAGCAAGGGAAGAGGGCTGGTGCTCGCGCTGTACAACATCCTGATCGGCTTCGGCTACTTCTTCATCGAGATCATGCTGCTGCAGGTGTACCAGAACGTGTTCGTCTCGCCGTCGATGACGCTGATCCTGGTGCTCGGCCTGCTGCTGATCAGCTCGGGCGTGGGCGGGATGTTCGCGGGCGGCATCCGCCCGGCTATCGCCGCGGCCGGGCTGATGCCCCTGGCCCTGGTCGCGGTGTACGCGCCGGGCGCGATGCTGACCCTCGACCTGCCGGTCTTCATCGCCAAGGTCATCGGCGTGCTGCTGATCTGCGCCTGCGGCTTCCTGATGGGCGTGTTCTTCCCCAAGGGGCTGATGCTCGCCGGGGTGTGGAACATGAGGCCCAAGGTGCCCTTCCTGTTCGCGATCAACTCGGTGGCCGGGGCCTTCGCCGTGGTGCTCGCGCTCTACTCCGGGATCAAGATCGGGTACTCCAGCACGGTGGTGATCGCGCTCGGCATCTACGCCGTGGCCGCGATGATGATCCAGATCCTGGCCACCCGCGAGGCGCGCCGGAGTGTGGCGCCGCCGGTGGATAACTCGGAGCCGATCGAGACCGTCGCGAGCTAGCAGAGATTACAGGAAGAAGAAAAGAGATCAGTCCGCGTACATCAAGAGTTTATTACCGGCACCCACGTACAGAGCACCGTCTATCCCGATCACCGGAGATCCGAATCCCTCGACGCTCCACTTCAGAGTGCCGTCCGGATTCACTGCGAAGAGCCCGTCACTCTCGGTCGCGGAGACGTAGATCGTCCCGCTGGCATCGACCAGCGGAGCGTGATGAGAGAACCTGCCTCCTGTTTCGAATAACCACCTCCTCGTCCCGTCCGGATTCACGGCCTCCAGAGAACCATGCGAGGTCGCGAAGTAGATCGTGCCGGTGCGGCCGATCGCCGGACAGGTCTTGATCTCGTCCTCGGAATCATAAGACCACTTCTCGACTCCGTCCGGGCTCAGAGCGTAAAGCATGCCGCCGCCGATATAGATTGTACCGTCCGCGCCGATCGCCGGTGACGATTTCAGGCCCGAGCCCGCGAAATTCCATAGCTCATTCCCTTCCGGGGAGAGGGCATGCAGCTTCGCTCCCAGGACATAGATCGTCCCGTCCGGGTCAAGGGCCGGAGCCGATCGGACCTCTCCGTCGGTAGGAAAACTCCATCTCGTTGAACCGTCCGGATCCAGGGCGTACAGTCGGTCGGTTCCCAGGTAGATCGTGCTGCCAGCACCGATGACCGGGGAGTGCTCCACCTCACCGACATCCGGCAGGTGCCATTTCTCGCTCCCATCCGGATTGATTGCGCGAAAACCGTCAAAGGAGCCGACGTACACGGTTCCATCGGCACCGATAGCAGATGCGGCCTGGACGCCGGCCAACTCGACCATCCATCGACGTGAGCCATCGGCCTCGAGTGCATACAGGTTGCCCTTGGCGTACCCATGGCCGTCCTCCGAACCATGGTACACAGTACCGTCGGCGGCGATGACCGTGGCTGCGGCGAACCACTCCAGCGGGAAGGTTGCGGCAAAGCTCCAGCTCTCGGTCGGATTCGATGGACCGGAGAAGGCGCTCCGCCCCTGGTGTGTCGGGCAACCCTGGTACATCGGCCAGGGTGAATCCGGCAGCAGGCCCGACATGTCCCCACAGGCCTCTGAGAGGTCGATATCAGTATCACTGTCCGTATCAACGTCGGTGTCGGAGTCGGTGTCGGAGTCGGTGTCGGAGTCGGTATCCGTATCCGCGTCGCCGTTTTCAGCGTTCTCGCAGCAGACTACGAGCAGAAGAACAGCGAGCGCCCCCAGAATCCGCCTGGTCCGGTCTATCATAGCGAGCCCCGTCGATCCGAATTCCGTCGGAGACGCAAGCCGGCTAGAAGCAAAACAAGTCCGAGCATCCAGCCGGTGGCGAGACCGGCGGAGGAGCAGCCCGAGCCTCCTCCGTCCCCGTCTGTGTCCCCGTCTGCGTCGGTGTCCGCGTCAGTGTCCGCGTCCGCGTCGGTATCCACGTCGAGGTCGGTGTCTCCATCTGTATCGGCGTCCGCGTCGCCACACAGCTCCTGCAGCGCGTCCAGGCATCCGAGGTCTGGATCGCAGCCCAGCTTCCCGCAGTCCCGTGCCGTTCCGCCGGTGCACGCGCCCGCCTCGCAGGTCGCGCTCACGACACAGAGGTCGTCGACCGAGCACGGCGTATCATCACCCGCCAGCCCACAGTTGCCGCCAGCGTAGCAGGCGCGGCAGCGGCCGCAGGCGCTGCCCTCGGGCACCAATCCGCTACAGGCACCGCTGTCTTCGCAGGTGCGGCAGGCATCGCACCACGCGCCCGGTGACAGCTCGACGCAGGAGCCGTCGCCACCGCAGACGCGGCAGCCCGGGGCTGCGGCGCCGAAGAAGCGCCGGACGTCACGGGTGGACAGGAAGGTCATCTGGTGGAATTCGCTCCCGCCCACGGCCAGCACACTGCCGTCGGGAAGCAGGGTGGCGGTGTGCCCCACCACCTGCCGACTCTCGGCCGGAAGCTCGCCCACCTCGGTCCACGTATCGGCCGCCGGGTCGTAGATCTCGCCGAGGTACGCCGCGTACTCGTCCTCGAAGTTGTGTCCCTGCACCACCAGCACCCGTCCGTCCGCGAGCAGCACTGCGCGGTGGAACATCCGTCCCTGGTGAATCGGGCTCACCAGGGACCAGGCGTCAATGGCCGGGTCGTAGATCTCCGCGCTGGTCGCGGTGTCCTCTTCCCCGTGTCCGCCAACGGCGAGCACGCGGCCGTCTCCGAGCACGGTGAGGGTGTGCATGATTCGCGGGGACGTCATCTCGGCGGCCGCACTCCAGGAGTCGGCCGTGGGATCGTACAGCTCGACCGTGGAGAACGTGGTGTTGGCCTCGTCCCCTGCGTGCAGCGGGCCGTCCCCGCCGGCGACCATCACGCGGCCGTCCGGCAGGCGCACGGCTCGGTGCTCCTTGCGGTGGGCCTGCATCGACGCGGCCGGGCTCCAGGCGTCGGCAACCGGATCGTACAGCTCGGCCGCGGTCGTGACGTGGGGCTCGTCCGAGAACCCTCCCGCGACCAGCACGCGGCCGTCCGCGAGCAGGGTTGCGGTGTGCTCGTGCCGCGGCGTGCCCATGGGGGCCGCCTGGCTGAAGCTGCCCGATGCCGGATCGAAGAGCTCCGCGTCGGTCGTTCGGCGGTCACCTCCGGTCACCAGCACCCGCCCGTCCTGCAGCAGGACGGCGGCGTGACGCTCCCGCTCGAGGAGCATCGAACCGGTCTCGTGCCACGTGTCCGAGCCCGGATCGTAGATCGCCGCGTGGTCGAGGGACTTCAGATCCGGGTGCGTCCCGCCACACGGGACCCATCTCTGCCCGCCAGCGACCAGCACGCGGCCGTCCTGGAGCAGGGTGGCGCTGTGGTACTCCATCTGGATCGGCGCGGCCGCGGCATCATGCCACTCATCGGCCCGGGCCGGCGCGGCGGCGAGGAGGAGAAGGATGAAGGCAGGCAGCAGAGTCTTCCATCTGAAAGTTCTCGGCGCTCTCCGCATTGGTTTTCCTCCCATGAAAAAAACGCGAGTAGGCGCGGCAGAAGATCTCAGGATTCCTCGCATCATCTTCGTCTCCCCTCTGTGACCGGCTGGATCCGGCGCGCCGTTCGGAACAGGCAATAGCATCCAGGATGCAATGTGACGCAACTTGCGTACCATTCACTCTGAATCCCATAACGCCACGCTTTTACTACATCACCCAGAAATCCGCCATTCCGGCGGGGTTGTGAATCCTGACAGGAATGTCAAACTCTGGAGGGGAAACATCGCCAGCGCCAGCTCCCCCGAGGAGGTGCGCTTCTCGGGCCTGCAGGCCACGGCCAAGGGAAACCTCGTCGCGGCGGGCGTGTTCTCGGGCAGCCTCGACCTGGGCCAGGGCGCGATGCAGAGCGCGGGCCAGGACCTGTTCGTGGCCCGGCTCGCGCCGGATCTCCAAGGCCTCTAATAGGCGAAGCAATGCAGAGTTGACGTGGATCTTGCACCGGACGAGAATACCCCGCATGCGACGGAGCGGCCTTCGGGGTGAATCCGTGAGACGGTGGATGTGCGACTGATGCGGCTCGCGTTGTCCAACCTGCGGTGGCTGGCCGCGGCTCTGGTACTGGCCTCGCTGCTCACGGCCTGCGATGAGCCGAAGCCATCACCCGAGCCGCAATGGCGTGTGTACGCCATCGAGTACGGCCGCACGCCCAAATTCAGGCGCGCCACCCTGGTCCGCGGCGACAAGACGGGCAAGACCGCGCCCTTTGCCTGGTCGGCCTGGCTGGTCCGCGGAGCGGAGCGGACCGTGCTGGTGGACACGGGCTTCGACGACAAGGCCCTGGCCAAGCAGTGGGGCCTCGAGAACTACCGCACCGTGCCCGAGGGCCTCGCCGGGCTGAAGCTCACCCCCGAGCAGATCACCGACGTGGTGCTCACGCACGCCCACTGGGACCACATCGGCAACGTCACGCCGTACCAGCGCGCCAGGGTCTGGATCCAGGAACGAGAGTACCGCTGGGCCTCCAAGCTCGTCTCACCGGAGCGTCCCAGCCGCGGGGGAATCCGGCTTGTCGATCTGCAAATACTCGACGGCTTGCTCGCCGAGGGACGGCTGAACCTCGTGGCAAAGGGCGCAACGATCGCGCCGGGCATCGTGCTCCACGACGGGGGCGGGCACACCGAGGCGATCCAGTGGGTCGAGATCTGCACCGGCGGGCCGGTCGGCACCGTGGTGCTCGCCTCGGACACCGCGTACCTGTACGAGAACGTGGAGCGGGTGGTACCCACGGGCTCGACCACGAAGCCCGAGCGCGACCGCTCGGCGCTGCAGCAGATGCGCAAGACCGCATCGCGGCCGGTGCTGGTGATCCCCGGGCACGATCCGGATACCTTCAAACGCTTTCCCGAGATTGCGCGCGGCGTGGTGGAGATCCGCTGAACCGTCAGCTCGCTGCCGGGTCGAGCTCCACCGGCCTGCGCCGTGCCTCCCGCGACGAGAGGTACTCGATCATCAGCGCGGAGAGCGCGTACACCGCCAGCGCGGCCACGATCGTGGTGCTGTACCCGAACTTGATGCCCGAGTACAGCGCGAGGACCACGGCAAAGGACCCGGCCACCGAGTTGATCGCGAAGAGGTACGGGATCTTCTGCCGCAGGTTCCAGATCCCGGCCAGCCCCAGCCCCTTGGGGAAGAACACGCCCATCAGGAACCCGCAGGCGCAGATCAGCGCCACGCCGAGCACCTTGGCGATGCCAAAGGGCAGGTCCAGCCACAGCATCACGCTCGGCAGGTACACCGCAGCCAGCGAGAGCGGGAACAGCCCGGCCGCCGCGATGGTCGGCCGGATGCTGCCGGCGACCACGCCGCCCAGGCCCGAGCTGATCAGCAGCAGGCCCAGCACCAGCACCAGCGTCATCGACGGCGAGACGAACACGTTCTGGTACACCTGCAACAGCATGATCTCGATGAAGAAATAACCGAAGCCGATCAGCGTGTTGTACGAGGCAAGCACGAAGCCGCGCTTCTTGTCCACACCCTTGAGCACGCCGATCAGGCAGAGCAGTCCGAACACCACGAAGATCCCGCCGGCGTACAGCACCAGCTCGACCACCTCGGGCACGGCGTTGCGCGAGAGCGAGGGGAAGGGCCGGTCGTTGGTCACGATCGAGGCGTCGAAGTCGTCGGCCCCGAGCGGCGACAGATCGTCCTGCTCCAGCCACTTGAAGAAATCCGAGGTCTCGCCGTGCTCGAGCACGTCCTTGAGGTACACCACGCGCGAGCCGCCCACCACATCACGCTGCCACTTGAGCAGCTTCTCGCGCCGCTCGCCCACGATCGGCTCGCGCGTGGCGATCATGCCCTTGTAGTACCGCTCCCGCTTGCGATACTCCTCCGTGCCCTCCACGTAACGCAGGTCGATCAGCGGGAACAGCTTCGGTTCCGCGGCCCAGTCCCAGATGAAGAAGTGCCGGGAGGGATCCGCGGCGCCCCGCTCCCGCAGCACCTGCCACATGGTGTGGATCATCCGGAACAGGCCGAGCTCACCGCCGCGGTTGAAGGGTCGCTCCTCGAAATTGATGTACCCATCCTCGGTGAGGCGATCCATGTACAGGTGGTACGTCTCGCGGGTATGCAGGTAGTCCGGACCGGAGCGGTACCCGATGGTCCGGCCCGAGTGGGTGTTGATCAGCGTGATCATGTCGAACTGCCGGTCCATGCTCTTGAGCACGGAGATCGCGTTGCCCACGATCGGATCGAGCCCGCGGTACGCCTTGCCGCTCTCGGCGTAGTAGTCGTGTGCCATGATCTGCACGATCGAGGGGTCGATCTCGGTGGCGGTGATGTTCTTCAGCGGCGTGAGCTTCTTCACCGTCTTGGTCACGCCGCGCGCCGCGGCGCCGATGATGAAGATCTGCGGCTCGTCCTTGAGCCCATAGAAGACCCGCTGGTCCGCGGAGGGCCACTTGTTCCCCTTCTTCTTGTAGTACTCGTACTCGTGTGGTTGTCTGGTATCGAACCCGTCGTTGCCGTGCCCGTTATAGCAGACGCAGTAAAAACCCGGTCGCTTCGGATAGGTCAGCAGGTCGATCCGGCCGACCAGGTTGTCGTAGCTGCGATCGATGCGGTCCGGCTCCTTGAGCCGGTACACCTTGGGCTTGGCGTAGTCCTCGGTGGTGAACAGCCGCACCACGTTGAGCGCGTCGAGGCCGACCTGCAGCCCGAAGAGCACGGCCCCCAGCAGGACCAGCGGCCCCAGCACCACAACGGCGACGCGCTTGGCTCTCCGGGTCACGTTCTCCGCGCCGAGGTAGCGCACCAGACCGAGCAGCGGCAGCAGCGTCAGGACCAGCAGCACGATGCCCTCGCTGCGCAGGAACTCGTACAGTACCACGGTGACGATCACGCCCAGCCCGGCGCCCGCCATGTCGAACAGGTACACCCGGTCCGCGGCGTGCCGGCGGAAGGCCAACGTGATGAACACCACCGGGAAGAAGCACAGCACGGAGACACAGACCGCGATCAGCGGCAGCACCGGAAAGCGCATCATCACGAAGGCGGAGGCGTAGAGCGACAGCGTGGCGCCGATCGCGCAGAAGAGGTACACCCGGTCCTCGTCGCCGCGGATGCGGGCGGCGGCCAGGGCGCCGATGCCGATCCCCAGCACGGCCCAGCTGATCACGCCGGTGGCCGAGAAGTAGTCGAAGAGGAAATCGACCACGTGGAACAGCACGGTCTCGAGCAGCAGCAGCAGGGCTGCGAAGGCCGTGACGTACAGGAAGCGAGTCTGCTTCACCTGGCGCTCGCCTCCACCGGCCCGTCCCGCCTCTTCGCATCAGCCTTCCCGGCTGGCGTCTGCTTCGCGCTCGTCGGCTTGTTCAAATGACTCGCCTCTCTACCGTACTCCGCCAGCTTGCGCAATTCCGATGCCGCAGGGATTATACGCGACCCGATTGCCCGGAAGGATGAAGCTCGCAGCGCTGGACCTCACCAGGGCGTGCCGTCGAATCCGGACCTTCCTTGAAAAGGGCTGCCCGAGCAGCGACTGCGATCATTCGGTGTCGCCCACGAGCGGAGCGAGCACCTGGCGCGCCTGCTCCGCCTGCAGCGGTTCCCGGACGCCGGACAGGCCCTGGGCCAGCAGGGTGGCCAGGCTCCGCGCCAGCTCCTGCTCCAGCAGCGCCTCGGGCGCGGACGCGGCCTCGAGCCGCTCGAGCCGGCCGCGCAGGGTCTCGATCCAGCTGCGCGCGGGCCAGCCGTCCTCGTGCAGCGCGGCCGCGATGCGGGCGCGGGCCCGCGCCTCGGAATCGGACGCGGCCGGGCCGGCGGCCGACGCACTCGTGTCCGGCTCCAGCAGCACCCCCAGCATCACCCCGGCCAGCTCGCCGGCCAGCTCATCGCGCAGCTCGCCGCGCAGGTACCGGGGTGCGCGCTCGAGCTTGGCCCCGGCCCGCTCGATCAGCCCGGGCGCAAGGCGCTGGCCGTCGCGCACCAGCTCGTCCGCGATGCGCGACAGGTTCTGATCCGCCCAGGCCTCGAGGGTCTGGGCCAGCGGATCCACGCCGCCCACCCGCCGTGCGAGCGCCGCATGGCCGAGATACAGGCCCACGACCAGGAGCAGCACGGCCGCGGGCACGAGCACCCGTGAGATGCGCTGACGCCTCCTGGCTCCCTGCAGCTCGGTCTCGAGGGCTTGCGCGAGACCCTGCGCCTGCTCGAGCAGCCCGTGGATACCGTGCTCGAAGACGGCGTCCGCCGCAGGCTCGGCCCGGCTGTCGGCGCTACCGCTCATCGCCTCTTCCCCGGCTCCACGGCCCGGCCGTCCCGCTCGAAGAAGGCGCGGCCCACTGCACGCCAGCGCTGCGCGATCGGCGGATCCGGCTCCCCGGCGGCGGGCAGCTGCCGCAGCATGGCCAAGAGCAGGGCCTCGGTGCTCGCGCCGAGGCGCGCGGTCTGCTCGGCCGCGAGCCGGCCCGCGGCCCGGGCCGCGGCGGCCCGGTCCTCGGCCTCGGCCCAGGGTCCGGCCGCAGCTCCGGCCCGCTCGTCGAGTGCCGTCCGCACCCGCTGCTCGGTTTCGCGGCCCACCTCGGCGGCGAGACCGGCCAGGGCCGGCCGGATCTCCCGGGCCAGGCGCGGCATCACCTGCCGGGCCCGCTGCTGCGCTGCCTGCTCGAAAACGGGCCGCAGCTCGCTCAGCACCCGCTCGGCCTCGGGCCGGCCCCGGTCGAGCACCACCTCGAGCAGCAGCTGCTGGCCGCCGGTGGTGCGCAGCTCCCTGACCAGGTTGCGGACCATCCCGAGCGAGGAGGCCAGGAACAGGCAGACCGCGAACAGGGCGATCGCCCCCCAGGCCATGGCCCAGCGAGATCGCGCGCGCCGGATGCGGGCCAGCGCATCCACCTGCTGCGCGCAGGAGACGAGCAGGACGCGCGCGGCCCGCGCATCGGATCGCGCGCTGCTCTCCGGCGGCGGCGTACCCGGGCCCGGCTCGCTCATCATCCGCTCCCCGAGCCCGTCAGTCGCCGGATCTCGCGAGCCAGTCGCCGGCCAGCCGCTCCACCCGGTCCAGCCCGCGCTGGGCCAGGTCGGCGGAGTCGTCGACCAGCACCTCGAGCGTGGCGGCGAGATCGACCAGGGTCCCGCGGATGCCCTTGCGCAGGCCCTCGCGGTACACCTCGACCGCGTGGCGCGCCACGCCCACCCGCTCCAGCCCGCTGGGCTTGGCGCCCTGCTCCTGCTCCTCCACGGCCATCACGAAGCCGGCCAGCGCGCGGAGGATGCTGGGCTCGAGCAGCGGCCCGAGCTGCGACACGGCCATCCGCGCCAGCGCGGCCTCGCTGATCCCGTCCTCGTCCACGCTGTAGCTCTTGACCTGCCCCCGGCCGACGAAGCGGATCTCGCTGCGCACCTTGCCGCTGCGCTTCTGGTACAGGTTGATCACCAGGCTCGGCGTGTTGTGCCCCCACAGCCCGAGCAGCATGAAGTCCTTGACCCGCTCCGCGGGCATCAGGTCCGGGGCAAAGCCCGTGTCGAGATAGTGCCGCAGCACCAGGGTGAAGAACACCACCAGCTTCTCGGTGATCTCCGGGCGCCGCTCCATGTGCAGCGCGTGCGCCGGCGACCGCGCCTCGGACAGCCGGAAGCTGTCGACCAGCTTCTCGCCCCTCCGCGGAGCGGGCGCGGCCGACTCGTAGAAGGTGTACAGCACCATCGGCGGCCGGCGATACTCGGCGAGCGCGCCGGCGGCCGCCTGACGCTGCACCTCGGCCTCGAGCTGGCCGAGCACCCGCTCCCGCTCCGTCTCGTCGAGGTCGCCGAGCAGCCGCCGCGACAGATCCGTGACCTCGAAGTACGCCACGAAGTTGCGGTTGGCCCGCGGCTCCGGCCCCTGGCCGGCCAGCCCGCGCGCCAGATCGAGCGCGGCCCGGCCCACGAAGCGCACCGTGGTCTCACCGCCCTGCCGGCCCGCGGCCTCCACGTCGAAGTCCGGGTGGTCGTGGCGGTAGTCCAGCGCCGCGGCCGCGATCTCGACCAGCGCCTCGCGGTCGAGCCGGGCCCCCGGGCCGCCCGCCAGGCGCCCGGTGAGCGCTGCGGCGAGCCGCTCGGCCACCTCGCGGTTGGTCTGCAGCAGCGACTCCAGCTCGGGCTCGGGCACGCGCACGTCGTGGGTGTAGAGCCTCACCAGCCGCGGCAGGAAGCGCTCGTCGCCCCAGCGCGCGAAGCAGCGGCCCAGCAGCTCGCGCGCCCGCTCCCAGTCGAACCACGGATGCCGCGCGCCGAGCGTCCAGCGCACGCTGTCGCGCACGCCCACGGTGGTGCTGCGGTCGAAGAACTCGCGCAGCTTGAGAACGGTGTTGCCGTCCAGCGGATCCTGGCGCAGGATGCGCTGGAACCGGCCGAGCTCGTCGTCGTCGAGCAGCGGGCGATGGAAGTCCGGATCCGCCTCGAGCAGCTCGCGGATCGACCAGTCGCGACGGCCGAGCGGCCGGGCCTCCTCGAACAGCACCGAGCGGCTCTCGTCGGGCGGATCACCGCCGAGCAGCTGCCGCACCAGATCGACCGGCGAGGGCAGCGCGCGATCGGCCACATCACTGGCGCCGAGATAGGTCGCCTCGCGCGCCGCCTCGATGCTGCCGCGCAGGGCCCGCCGCCGGGTGGGCAGCAGCTCGCTGCCCAGTGCGCCGAGCGCCTCGCCGACCAGCGCCCGCGGCACCCGCGCCGGCCGACCGAGCACCGCGAACTCGAGGTCGTCGACCCGCCACACACGGAGCCGCAGGCGATCGGCGAGCTCGCGGGAGCGAGCCAGCAGGCGGCGCCGGGCCGTGCTGCCGCGCGCGAAGCGACGCTCCCCGCCCGGGATGGACTCGGCGAGGCGAAGAAGCTCCTCGGCCAGCCGCTTGCGCTCGAGGCGCAGCGGGGTCCAGGAGAGATCTTCGGCCTCCTCGCCCTCGACGGTCACCGCGGCGCCGAGCAGGGCGCGGAGGATCTGGCGATCGGTGAGGGCGGCGGGGTCGTAGGTCGGGGCTTTGCGCGTCATCGGCGGTTCCCGGGGAGCGGGGGGGTGGTTCGATCACGATCACGTTCACGAGCGCGGGCGCAAGCGCGATGGGTGCGGATCATAACAGGTACCTCATGGACCAGGGGCCGGCTTCGGTGGTGCGGATGTGGGGGTCGCGGCGCAGCTTGAGGCCGGGGACCACGAAGTTCAGCTCGGGCCCGGCGCTGATCTCGAAGCGGTCGATGGCCTCGTACACCTCGCCGTCGAGCGTGTACGGCTCGGGACGATCCAGCCTCACCTCCATCGAGCGAGCCATGTGGCGGGTGAAGGCCGTGTTCAGTTTGACCGCGCCGAACCAGATCCGGTGGAGCATCTGCACGACCTTCACCGGGTGACCATCGATCAGGGCGATCTCGAACACGTTGGCGTCCCAGCCGGCGCGGGGAAAGGGCTTGAAGCGCAGCGACAGCTCCTCGACGAAGCTGCAGAACAGCGAGTGGACGCTCTTGTGGCGCGGCGGGCCCTCGTCGAGGCGGTACTCGATCTCGAAGTGCTCGGCCAGCCGGGCCGCGACCTCGCCGCCGCGCGCCGCGTCGAGCGCGACCTCGCCGATCAGCCTCGCCGCGCCGGACATACTGGTCATCCCGCGGCTGTAGTACAGCTCGAGAAAGCGCGGGGCCACGCCGATGCCGAACATGAAGCTGTGGTGTCCGTTGACCTGCAGCATGTTGCGCTTGACGCAGCGGAGCGGAACGTTGTGCCGGTAGCGGGCCAGCGTGAGCAGCATCGTGGACACCGCGTTGCCGCGCAGGCCGAAGGAGCCGGGCACCATGTTCTGCGTGCCCGAGGGCAGCAGCAGGATCGGCGGCAGCGGGGTCTCGTCGTACACGTCGAGCAGCAGCTCGATCGTGCGATGCGCGGTGCCGTCGCCGCCGCTGATCGCCACCACGTCGATCTCGAACTCCTTGAAGGCCCGAGCCGCGGCCTCGGCGTCGTCCAGCGTGCCGGTCGACACCACCTCGCCGCCCTGCCCCACCACGAAGGTCAGCCGATTCTTGATCCGCGGCGAGAGCTTGTTCAGCCCCGCGTTGGGATTGCTGATCACGCCGATACCGGGCACGTGAGTCCCTCCCTGGCCTAACCCTGGATCACGCCCGCGCCGAGCAGCGCGTAGCGAACCAGGAACAGCACGCCGAAGGCGTGGATCATCCAGTGCGCCTCGTCGGCACGACCGCGCATCACCTTGAGCAGCGAGTAAGAGATGAAGCCGACCGCGATGCCCTCGGTGATGCTGAAGGTCAGCGGCATCAGCACCAGCGCGAGGAAGGCCGGCAGGGCCTCGGTCAGGTCGTCCCAGGCGATCTTCTTCACCCCGCGCATCATGTACATCCCGACCAGGATCAGCACCGGAGCGATCACCGGATGGATGAACACCTCGGGCGCGATCTGGTAGCTCGCCGCCACCGTGGCCACGATCGGATAGAAGAAGATCGCGAAGATGAAGAGGAACGCCGTCATCAGGTTGGCCAGCCCGGTCCGAGCGCCGCTGGCCACGCCGGCCGAGGACTCGATGTAGCTCGTCACCGTGGAGGTTCCCAGACAGGCTCCGACCACGGTGCCCACCGCGTCGGCGAACAGCGCACCGCGCGCCCGCGGCAGCCGGCCCTGCTCGTCGAGGAAGCCGGCCTGGTCGGCCACGCCGATCAGCGTGCCGATGGTGTCGAACAGATCGAGGAAGAAGAACACGAACACCACCGCGAGCAGCGAGGCCAGGCCCTTGTCGAGCAGGCCGGAAAAATCGAGCTGGAACAGGGTCTCGCGCAGCGAGTGCGGGAGCTGGGCCAGCTGTGTCGGATCGGGCAGCTTGACGATGCCCAGGGGCCAGGCGATCAGCGCGGTGACGAACAGGCCGATCAGCAGCGCGCCGGGCACCTCGAGCACCAGCAGGATCGACATCACCAGCAGGCCGCTCATCGACACGATCACCGCCGGGCTGCCCAGATCGCCGCGCGCGATGTAGGTCGCCGGGTTGGCGACCACCAGGCCCGACCACTCGAGCCCGATCAGCGCGATCAGCAGGCCGATGCCCACGGCGATGCCGTGCTTGAGGCAGGCCGGCACCGCGTTGAGCAGCCGCTCGCGGAAGCCGAACAGCGCCAGCGCGATGAACAGGGCCCCGGAGATGAAGGTCGCGGCCAGGGCCTGCTGCCAGGTGTAGCCCAGGCCACCGTTCGCCACCAGTCCGCAGACGGTGAAGGCGAAGAAGGCGTTGTGCCCCATGGCCGGGGCCAGGGCGATCGGGTAGTTCGCGCTGAAGGCCATCATCAGGCAGGCCGCGGCCGAGGCGATGCAGGTGGCCACCATCACCGCCGAGCCGGGCATCCCCGCGGCGGAGAGGATCGCCGGCTGCACGAAGACGATGTAGCTCATCGTCATGAAGGTCGTGGCTCCGCCGCGGAGCTCCTGGTTCACCGTGGTCTGGTGCTCGGAGAGCTTGAAGGTTCGCTCGAGGAACGCCATGTCGGGCTCTCCCCTTCCGGAGCCGCCTAGAGAATACGGCCCACGCGCTGGCCCACGAGTATCGGAGCGTCGCGGTCGAATCCATCGAGCTCGACGCGGTCGCGCTCGAACAGCAGCACCACCGTGGAGCCGAACTCGAAGCTCCCGAGCTCCTCGCCGCGCTCGAAGGCCACCGGGGCGTCGTAGCTCTCCCCATAGACCATCTTGCCGCCGGGATCGTTCGTCTGCACCTCGTCGAAGGTCACTCGCACCCGGCCCACGATCATCGCACCGATCATCACCACCGCCACCCGTCCGGCGTCGGTGTCGAGGTAGGCCACGAGCCGCTCGTTGAGCGTGAACAGGCCGGGCACGCGATCGATGGTCAGGCTGTTGACCGGCAGCAGCCCGCCCGGCACGTACTGGTACCCGGTCACCCGGCCGTCGAGGGGTGCGTGAATCCGGTGGTAGTCCCTGGGCGAGAGATAGAAGGTGGCGAAGCTTCCCCCGCGGAAGGCGCCGGCGCGGTCCGGGTCGAGCAGCAGGGTGTCGAGGCTGTAGCGGATGCCCTTGATCTGCTCCAGCGTCGCGCCGTCGATGCGGCCGCAGGAGCGGATCACGCCGTCCGTGGGTGAGACGAGCGCCGCCGGATCCGGATCCAGCGGCCGCAAGCCGGGCTTGAGCCGCCGGGCAAAGAAATCGGCCAGCGTGCTATAGCCCGTAACGGGTCGCTCAGCCTCGGCCAGGTTCACGCCGAAGCTGCCGGCGAAGAGGCGGATCAGCGGGTGCCACACGACGGCGGGCAGCGGCAGCTCGGCAGCATGACCGGCGAGACGCGACACCGCGTTCTGCGGCAGGGCACGGACAAGCGGCAGCAGCAGGTCGTCGAGCACATCGGGCCCCGATCGAAATAAGGGAGGTCACGGATATCACAGAGTATCGGAGGGAGCAAGATCGGGGTCTGCGGGGACTCCGCGGGTGGAGAGTCGCCGAGCCTACTCCCCCTGCAGGCACTCCACCGCATCGGCGTGGACCCGACGCACCGTGGCCGGGGCCTCTTCGGGGACGGCCAGCGGCGGGCGGCCATCCTCGCGCATTCCTTCGAGCGCCTCGCGCTCGGCCTGGCTGATCAGCGAGGGCAGCGCCTCGCGCAGATCCTTCATCGCGTCGGCCTGCTCGCGCAGCTCGGCGTCGTCGAAGCGCTCGGCGGCCCGACGTGCCTGCTGCTCGGCCGCGTCCAGCTCGGCCTCGGCCCCGGCCAGATCGCCGCTGCGCGCCATGGCCACCACCCGCACGATCGCGGCGGCCGCCTCGGCCCGCTCCGCGGAACGCTCCACCTCTGGATCGCGCCCCTCCTCGAGCCTGGCGGCTTCGGCCGTGGCGTCAGCGGCCAGGAACAGCTCCCGGCCCAGCACACCGGCCCCGACGACCATGTCCTGGAACCGGAGCTGCGCGTCGAGCAGCTCGACCACGGCGCCGTCCTTGCGGCCGGCCACGCTCAGCTCCACCACCAGGTCGCGCTGCTGCCCCTCGCTCAGATCGCCGAGGTGCACGATCAGGGCGCGGCCGTCGCGTTCGACCTGCTGTCCGGTCACCCGCTCGATGCTCACTCCGGGCCCGGGCAGCAGGCGCAGGGCCAGGCCCGAGGCCACGGCGCGCTGCAGCTTGAGCACCTCGTCGCGGAACACCGCGGCCACCTGCTCGGACTGCTCCACGTAGTGGAATTGGCCGCCCGCGCGGCGGGCCACCTCGGCGAGCAGGGTCTCGTCGTACTCCAGGCCCAGACCGAGCGCGGTGATCGACACGCCGTGCCGGCGGGCCGCGTCGGCGAGGCTGGTGATCGGCTGCGCTACGTTGGGGATGCCGTCGGAGAGCAGCACCATCCGGTTGATGCCGTCCTGCGGGTGGCGGGTCGCCTCCTGCAGACCCAGCGCGAGGCCGGTGTACAGGTCCGTGGTCCCCCGCGACTCCAGCTTGCCGATCTGCTTGCGGACTTGCTTGCGCGCGTCAGAGGACAGCCGCGTGGCCGGCACCAGCACCTCGCCGCGGGAGTGGAAGGCGACCACCGAGAGGATGTCGTCGTCGTGAAGGGCGTCGAGCAGCTCCAGCGCCGCATCGCGCGCGTCCTCGATCGGCTGGCCCCGCATCGAGCCCGAGGTGTCGATCACCAGCACCAGGTTGGCCGGGGCACGCTCGTGTCGCGTGAGCTCCTCGGTACCGATGCGGATCCGCGCCCGCACCGCGCCCGGCTCGGCCGCCTTGACGAAACGATTGGTCAGGGCGCCCTCCAGCGTGACCAGCTCCGGGTCGGGCGGATCCCGTGGCTGCTCCTGGGTGGCCGCGCAGCCGGTGAGCGCAAGGACGACGAGCAGGATCAGGGACGGGTCGAGTCTCATCACGAAGCCCTCCATCGATCCGAGTCGATGATGACTATTACGAACACGGGCAGGGAAGGATCTGGTCAGATCCGGTTCAAAAAGATGTAAATAGAATCTGCGTCAAGCCGAGCGGGGGGCTTCACTTGGCGAACAGCGCCTCGACAAAGGCCTTGGCGTCGAAGGGCCGCAGATCCTCCACGCCCTCGCCGATACCGATGTAGCGCACCGGCGTCTTCATCTCGTCGGTGATGCCCACGATCACGCCGCCCTTGGCCGTGCCGTCGAGCTTGGTCAGCACGATCCCGGTGATCCCGTCGAGCGCCTCGGAGAACAGATTGGCCTGGTTGATCGCGTTCTGCCCCGTGGTCGAGTCGAGCACGAGCAGGATCTCGTGCGGCGCGCCGTCGGCGGCCTTGCCCGCCACCCGGGCGATCTTCTTCAGCTCCTCCATCAGCGGAACCTTGGTGTGCAGCCGGCCGGCCGTGTCGGCGATCACCACCTCGACGTTGCGCGCCCGCGCCGCCTGGATCGCATCGAAGATCACCGAGCTCGGGTCCGCGCCCTCGGCCCCGCGGATCACCTCGCAGCCGGAGCGCTCGCCCCACACCACCAGCTGCTCCACGGCCGCGGCGCGGAAGGTGTCGCCCGCGGCGAGCAGCACCTCGTGGCCCCGGGCCTTGAGCTGGCTCGCCAGCTTGCCGATGGTGGTGGTCTTGCCCGTACCGTTGACCCCGATCATCATGATCACGAAGGGCTCGCCCCGCGACAGGTCGAGCTCGGACGAGGGCAGTGTGAGGATCGACTCGATCTCGCCCTGGATCTCGTCGTACAGCCGCTCGGGGTCGGAGAGCTTCTTCACCGACACGTTCTCCTGCACGCGGTCGAGGAGCGCCTGCGCGGTCTTGACGCCGATGTCCGCGGTGAACAGCACCTCCTCCAGCTCCTCGAGCACGCTGGAATCGATGCTCTTGCGTCCGAGGATCGCCTTCGAGAGGCGGCCGATGAAGTTCTCGCGGGTCTTGAGCAGGCCGTCGCGCAGCGGCTTGAGCGGCTTGCGCTTCTCGGGCGGCGCCTCCTCCTCTTCCTCCGGCTGCTGCTCCTCCTCCGGCTCCTCGACCAGCCTCGGCTTGGCCACCGGGGCCACGGCGTCCTTGCTCCTCGCCGCCACCGCGGTGGCGCCGATCTCGGGCTCGTCCTCCTCGGGCTCCTCCATGGCCTCGGCGGCCGCGCCTCTATTCTTGCGCACGGTCTTGACGACGGCCAGCAGGACCAGCAGGCCGAGGCCGGCCAGGAAGGCGATCAGCACGAAGCCGCCGATATCCAGTCCCTGCTGCTCCATCACTCGCTCCGCGGTCACCTTTGAGGGGTGGTCTTCCGCCCCTCGATCCTCATCTCGGTCAGAAGGCGTACTCCAGCCCGAGGTGCCAGAAGAAGTCGCGGTAGTGCACCTTCTTCACGTCAGCGTCGAACTTGTCGTACAGCGGCGCGCCGATCGATGCCACCACGTCGATCTGCTCGGACAGCCCGTACCGGGCGTAGAGCCAGCCGTCGAGGGCGAACAGCGCGTCGTTGGAGTCGGTCCTGAAGCTCGAGCTGCCGCCGTCCGCGGTGGGGTACTCGACGGTGGTCTCGCCCTCGAGGGCGACGAAGCCGGTGAACCGCAGGCCGATCACGAAGTCCTCGAGGAGCTGGTCGCTGCCGCCGCCGAGGGCGAAGTGGAAGGACGAGCCGGCCGACTGGCGGAGATCCCCGCCGCCGGGCTGCTCCACCTTGACCTCGCCCGAGCCGCGATAGGCGAACATCGCGTGCATGCTGAAGCTGTCGAAGCGATACCCGCCCACCAGGTAGGCCAGCAACGCGTAGGTCCCGTTGCCGGTGGGCAGCCAGACCCCGCCCTCGACGCGCTCGGCGTCGCCGGAGGGGATGGTCACCGCGGCGCCGATCATCGCCCGGAAGCGTTCCCAGTCCGAGAACGAGAAGCGGTAGGCCACGCCGACCGAGACGTCGCCGAGGCCGAAGGCGCGCTGCTCGGAGCCGTCCTCGGGATCGGCGCTGACCATCAGCAGCGGCACGCCGAGGGAGATCCGCAGCTCGTCGTACGGCCAGTACTCGGCGCCGATGAGGATGTTGGTGTAGTGGTTCGAGTAGTACGCCTGCACGCCGGCCGCGATCGGCCGCCCGCCGAGCAGGCCCTCGTCCTCCTGCTCCACGCGCTCGCGCTCGGGCACCTCGGGCCTGGGCTGCTCGCCCTCGGTGATCTCCTCGCCGATGACCTTCTTCTCGGGCTCGCTCTTCTTCTCGGGCTCGTCCTCGGAATCGGAGTCGCCGCTGCTCTCGGGATCGTCGGCCGCGCTGCGCGGGCTGGCGTCGGTGCCTGCGCCGGGCTCGGAGCCTTCGTCCTCACGGACTTCGGCCTCGCCAGCAGGGGCCGCCTCGGAATCCGGCTTCTCCTCCGGCTCTGCAGGCTGCTCCGCCTCCGGCTCCGGCTTCGGCGTGACTTCGTCGGGCTCCGGCACCGGCTCCGCCTCCGCCTCCGGCTTCGGCGTGACTTCGTCGGGCTCAGGCGCCGGCTCCGCCTCCGCCTCCGGCTTCGGCGTGACTTCGTCGGGCTCAGGCGCCGGCTCCGCCTCCGCCTCCGGCTTCGGCGTGACTTCGTCGGGCCCCGCCGCCGGCTCCGCCTCCGCCTCCGGCTTCGGCGTGACTTCGTCGGGCTCTGCAGCCTCTGCGGGCTCTGCCGGGAACTCGAGGAACAGCCGGTACGGCAGCCCCAGCACGTCGAACCACACGCCGTCCGCACCGTACATCTGGAGCTCGGCAGCTCCGGCCAGCGGCACGATCGCGCCCGTGGGCACGCCGACCTGCACGTTGACCCGTCCGGCCCGGGCGGTTCCGGCCGCGAGCAGGCAGAGCAGGCCGAGGACGATCGCCTTGGATCTCATTTTCAGCCCCCGTCCGCCTCGGCGTCCGACTCCTCGCCGTCCGCCGGCCATGCCTCGTCCTCCGGATCCCGGCACACGCCGTCGGGGGCGCAGTCGAGGCCCTCGTTGCAGGTCAGCGTCTCGGGCGCCTCGTCGCAGCGCAGCACGCTCAGCGCGGCGTACGCCGGCTCGCTCTGCCGCTCGCCGACCTCGGCCCTGACCTCGATGCGGTACTCACCGGGCTCGGGCGGGCTGACCCGCAGCTCGCCCTCCTCCTCGTCCTCGACGCCGATCTCGAGCTCGGCGCCGCCGCGGGTGATCGTCCACTCCAGATCGATCTCGCCCAGCTCGAAGTCTGCGGCGCCGGCCTCGACCGCGACCGCGTTGCCGGCCAGGGTCTGCAGGTCGATCGCGATCGCAGCCAGCGGCACCAGCGTCAGCTCCGGATCCAGCTCGTTCATGTCGATCATCACCGTCTGCGGATCAGCGGTGCCATCGTCGGGCCCGATGTCGGCGCTCTTCTCACCGTAGTACACGGGCTGGCGGCGGCCGGCCTGGTACGCGGCCACGCGGAACATCCGCGCCTCGCCCTCGGTCACGTCCACCTCCTGGGCGGCCCCGTCCAGCGGCAGGTCGGCGTCCTCCAGGCCCAGGGCCTGGCCGCCGGAGGCGCGGTGGTTCTCGGGATAGTCCACCACCAGGCGCACCCGCGAGAGCAGGGGCACGCGCGAGATGTCGAGCGGCCCGGCGTCCGGTGTGTTCCAGCGCAAGACCACGGCCACTCCCGGGCCGTCGGGCCCGGGGACGGGCCGGACGTCTGGCACGAACAGGTCCGTGCAAGCGCCGAGCAGGAGCGGCAGGAGCAAGATATACGGTCTGGGGCTCAAGGTACCTCCGGGGTGCGTCCGTTGTCGTGTACGTTCACGTTCATGTGCACGTGGAGTTGCACGTGCACGGGGGCGCACAGACGAGCATATTTACGAGGTCTAGCGCTTGAGGTCAACAGAGACGATCTTGGAGACGCCCGGCTCCTCCATGGTCACGCCGTACAGCATGTCGGCCAGCTCCATGGTCATCTTGTTGTGGGTCACCAGCACGAACTGCGACGCCATGGCCAGCTCGCGGAGAAGCCCGAGGTATCTTCCGACGTTGGTGTCGTCGAGCGGTGCATCGACCTCGTCCAGGATGCAGAAGGGGGGCGGACGCACCTGGAACAGGGCGAACAGCAACGCCACCGCGGTGAGCGCCTTCTCACCGCCGGAGAGCAGAATGATCGACTGCAGCTTCTTGCCCGGCGGCTGGGCCACGATCTCCACGCCGGCCTCGAGCACATCGTCGCTGTCGGTCAGCACCAGCCTCGCCCGCCCGCCTCCGAACAGCCGCGGGAACATCGCCTCGAACTTCTCCTGCAGCATGGCAAAGGTGGTCCGGAACCTATCCCGGGCCTCGCGATTCATCTTCTGGATCGCGCGGCGCAGGGAATCGATCGTCTTCTCGAGATCCTCCCGCTGGGCCGTGAGGAAATCGTAGCGCTGCTTGTTCTCCTCGTACTCGTCGATCGCGGTCAGGTTGACCTCGCCCATCTTCTCGATTCGCCCGCGGATCTCGAGCAGGTGCTCGCGGTCCTCCTCGGTCGGCGGCTCGCCCTGGCCGTGCTGCAGCTCGACCTCCTCCAGGGTCATCTGGAAGCGCTCGTCGACCTGATCGCCGAGGTGACGCAGCTCGATCTCGAGCTCGCTGTGGTTGACCTTGGCCTCGTTGGCGTCGGCGGCGAGGCGGTCGCGCTCGATACGCGCCGCCTTGAGGCCCTGCTCCCTCTCGGAGCGCGCCGCGCTGCCGGCCTCGCGCAGGTTCTTGAGCCGCTCCAGCTCCTCACGCAGGTCGCCGAGCTGCTCCCGGGTGCGGGCCTGCTCCTCGCGAGCCGCTGTCTCCTGGCCCTCCAGGTGCCGCATCCGCTCGTTGGCGTCGCCGATCTCGTTGACCAGCCGGGACCGCCGCTCCTCGAGCTGCAGCATCTCGTTGCCCAGCCGGGCCAGCGAGCGCAGCGCGGCCTCGCGCTTCTCGGCCATCGCCGCGGTGCGCACGCGGAGCGAGGTCAGCTCCTCGTTGAAGGTCTCCAGACGCGCCCGCAGATCGGCCAGCTGCTCGCGGCGTTCCTCGATCACCCGCTCCTCGCGGACCTTGGCCTGCTCGGCCTCCTCGATCGCCCGGCGCGCCGCCCCCGCCTCGACGGCCAGACCGGTGATGACCTCCTCGGCCTGCTTGCCGTTGCGCTCCAGCCCTGCGAGCCGGTGCCGGGTCCGCTCGAGATCGTCCTCGACGCGCGAGAGGTCGCGCTCGCGGTTGACCAGCTCGAGCTCCTTGTCGTGGGACGCCTGCTGCATCTCCTCCAGCTGCACGCTCAAGGCCACGGTGCGCTGGGACAGCTGCTCCCGTCGCTCGCGGGCCAGCTTGTACTGCTGGTCCAGCTCGCGGACCTTGTCCTCGAGCTCCTTGATCAGCCTCTTCTTGCGCAGGATCTCTCGCTCGGGGCTCTCGTCGGAGCCGCCGCTCACCGCGCCATGAGCATCGACCACGTCGCCGTCGAGCGAGACGATGGTCTTGCGGAAACCATTGGCGCCCCACAGGTCGAGGGCGCGAGCCAGGTCGTCGACCACCACCACGTCACCGAGCAGGTAGCGGGCGATCCGCTCGTACGGCTCCTGCCAGGAGACGAGGTCGAGCAGCCGGCCGACCACGCCGCGCTGGTTCAGATCGGGGAAGGGCGTCGGCTCGGGCTCGCGCACGCCGAGCGGGATGAAGGAGCAGCGGCCGCGGGCCTCGCGCTTGAGGTACTCGATCGCGGCCACGCCCTCGCGGTGGCTCTCCACGATCACGTTCTGCAGGCGCTCGCCGAGCACGGCAGCCATGGCCGGCTCGTAGCGCGACGGCGTCTCGAACAGATCCGCGACCACTCCGTAGATCCGTCGCTGCTCTGCCTCGGGCTGGCCGGGCTCCTGCGCGGAGTCCGCCGCGGAGTCTTCGGGCGGCTTCGGCGTGGCGTCGTCGTCCTCGCTTGCCGGCGCGGCGTGTTCCCCGAACAGGCGCTGCTCCTCCCGCATCACGGTGCGAACGCCCCGGCCGAAGCCCTCGAAGCTCCGGGCCAGCTCCTTGAGCGACTCCAGCCGCGAGCGCTTCTCGGCCAGCTCCTCGCGCAGGGACAGCACCTGGGCCTCGGCGGTCACGCGCTCGGCCTCGAGCTCGTCGAGCAGCCGGACCTGGGCCTCGCGCCGCTGGCCCAGCGCCACGTGCAGCTGGCGAGACTCGCCGAGCTGCTCGGCCATGCTCCCGCGCTGGCCCTTGAGCTCCTCGGCGCCGCGCGCGACCTCCTCGCGTTCGGCCCGGATCCGCGCCAGCTCGCCGCGAGCCTCGACCTGGCGTTGCTCCATCGTCTCGAGCTTGCTGCGACCCTCGGAGACCGCGCTCACCGCGGCGAGCAGCCGGGCGCGGGCCTCGTCCATCGAGGCGCCCACCGACGCCTGCTCGCCGGCCAGGTCGGACTGCACCCGCTGGCGCTCACGAAGCAGGCTCTCCAGGCTCGCGGCCTGCTCGCCCAGGGCCTTTGCGTTCTGCTCCAGCTTGCTCCGTTCCTCGGCCGCCTCGCGGGTGCGGTCCTTGAGCAGCCCGATCTCGGAGGCGCGCTCCGCATTGCGCTCGGTTATCGCGCCGATCTCCTGCTGCCCCAGCTCGGCCTGGCGCTCGAGCCGCTCGCCCAGGGCTTGCAGGTCATAGACCCGCTCCTGGGCCGTGGCCACGGCCGCCTCCTGGGCCTCGGCCTCCCGGCGTGCCACATCGAGCTCGCTCTCCAGCGCGTCGACGCGGGCCGCGGTCTGCTGCTCGGTCCGGCTCAGCTCCTCGAGCTTGCGGCTCGCACCGTCGAGCCGGGCCGTGAGGTCGCGGAAGCCCTCGGCCGCGAGCTTGAGCTCGATCTCGCGGGCCTCGGCCTTGAACTTCTTGTACCGCTCGGCCTTCTTGGCCTGGCGGTTGAGCGAGATCACGGTGCGCTTGACCTCGGTGATGATGTCGTTGACCCGGTCGAGGTTGTTCCGGGTGTTCTTCATCTTCAGCTCGGCCTGGTGCCGCCGGGCCTTGAAGCGGGTGATCCCGGCCGCCTCGTCCACGATCTCCCGCCGCTCGGCCGGGCGGGCCGAGATCATCTGGCTGATCTGGCCCTGGCTGATCATCGAGTACGCGTTCTTGCCGGCGCCGGTGCCGAGGAACAGCTCGTTCACGTCCCGCAGCCGCACCGGGATGCGGTTGATCAGGTACTCGCTGTCCCCGCCGCGGAACAGGCGGCGGGTCACCTCGACGTCGGTGATGCCCTGGAGCGTCTCGGGCGGGTCGTCGCTCTCGTCGAAGAGGAAGCGGCAGGTGACCTCGGCCATGCCCAGCGGGCCGACCTTCTCGGAACCATTGAAGATCACGTCCTCCATCCCGGAGCCGCGCAGCTGGGTCGGACGCTGCTCGCCCATCGACCAGCGCAGGGCGTCGAGAATGTTGGACTTTCCGCAACCGTTCGGCCCAACCACACCGGTGACCGGGTGGTCAAAACAGAGCTTCACCGGATCCCTGAAGGACTTGAAGCCGCAAATCTCTAGCTCTCTGATTCTCATCTCTCGCCTATACGTCCCTACCCATCTAACCCTGCGGCCAGATATGGCAATTTTGTGTCTTTTATCATACGGCCGAGAAACGTGGCAAGCAAAAAGCACAACCTAATGTGTCAGGCGACAAGAAAGGCACAACCGCTTGAGGTATCTCGTGGATCGCTGCTCAGGGTCCAAATGCCATACATGGACTACAAAATCGCACCTTTGCTCCTCTCGCTCGCACCTACTCCCCCTTGACCAGCTCCACCAGCCGCTCCGCGTCGGCCTGGTCCAGATCGGGCACCCCGCGCGACGAGGCGATGAATACCAGGGCCAGCTCTCGTGCGCTCTCGATGTCGCCCATCGCGTCAAAGGCCAGGGCAGCCTCGACATGGCCCGCGACCTCCTGCGGGTCCTCGGCCATGGCCTTCCTGGCCGCGGCCAGGGCGTCCTCGATCTCGCCTGCGCGGCGCAGCACCCGCGCCAGGCCGACCAGCGGCTCGGTGCGGCCCGGGAACTCCTCCACCGCCTCGACCGCGAGCTCCTCGGCCGCCGCGTACTGCTCCAGCCGGCAGCGGCAGTCGCCGAGCTCGAGCATCGCCTTGAGCCGCACCTCCGGGTGCAGGCCGGCCTCCTCCTCGAGCAGGGGCTCGTACGCGGCGCAGGACTCCTCGAGCCTGCCGGCCAGGCCGCGCAGCCGCGCCACCTCGTAGCCCAGGTGGGCCGAGTCCGGGTGCTCGGTGTAGATCTTCTCGAACACCTCGCTGGCCTGCTTGAGCCCGCCCTCGTTGAGCGTGAGGTACGCCTCGGCGAACTCGGTGCCCAGCCCGCGGTACTCGTCGGCCTGGGCTCCGGGCAGCGAGCCGAGCAGGATCTCGAAGCGGTCCTCCAGGCTGTCGCCGAAGCCCTCGGAGTCGTCGCCCGCGCCCGGGCCGGCCTCCTGCTGCTGTCCCAGGCCTGCGGCCGACATGCGTCGCGCATGCGCGGCCTCCTCGCCCTCCTCTACCCGGGCGATCACCGGCTCGAGCCGCTCGAGGATCGCCGGATCGTCGGTCAGCTCCTGGCACAGCTCGACCAGCCGCACCGTCTCCTCGAGGTCACCGAGCTCGACCAGGCGCTCGGCCTCGCCTGCATTGAACTCGGCCAGGCCGTGCCTGGCCTGCGCGAGCTTGTCCTCCACGGCCGAGCGCGCCGTCTCGCCCACGTCCTTGTCTGCGGCGCGTAGCGCATCATCGTACGCCAGCTTGGCCGGGCCGTACTGCTGCTCGGCCAGGTACGCGTCGCCCTTGGCTGCGAGCTTGTCAAAACTCTTGCCGAGCATCTTGCCGAACAGGCCCATGACACCCTCCGGGCGGGGATGTACACCCGAATGCGGAGCGGATCAAGCCCAGCGCTCAGCGGTCCACGATCTCCCGCACCGAGGCGGCGACACGCTGCACCGGCATTCGCCGCAGGCGCGTCGCTCCCAGACGCTCCTCCGACTCGCTCTCGTCCGTTCCACCCACGAGCAGGAATTCCTCCGGCGCGTACGCATCGACGAAGCTGCGCACCGAGCGCGAGGGCCGGCGCAGCGCCCCGGCCTTGACCTCGACTCCAATCCGCCGCTCGCCGCGCACCAGCACGAAATCGATCTCGGCGCCGCCCATCGAGCGTCAGTAATGAACCGACCACTCGCGCGGTATGGTCCGCAATCGGGGGTTCCAGGTCAAGAGGGTCCCGCAGGCAGGCGGACATTTTCCTTGATAATTCCGGTCTGCCGGACTATGCAGATACCATCCGGGGAGGATGGTATGGCGGACAAAGACCGGCGAATGTTCCCTCGCATCGAGGTGAACGCGTACGTCGACTATACTGGCTCCGAGGTCCTGCTGTTCCACAAGATCGAGAACATCAGCCTCGGGGGGATCTCGATCCAGGCCTCGAAGATCGAGCCGGTGGGCTCGATCGTGGACCTGGTGGTCAACTTTCCGGATCTCGACAAGTCGATCCAGGTGCAGGGCGAGGTGGTGTGGGCGACGGGTGACGATCCCCTGGACATGGGCATCCGCTACATCAACCTCGCGCCCGAGAACAAGGAGGTACTGAAGAAGTACCTCATCATGTCGCGCAAGCTTCCGCGGTAGCCCTACCCCGGAATCTCCAGATCCGGATCACCGAAGAACCGCAAATCGACATCCGGCTCGCAGCGGCCGCCCGTCTCGTCGATCCGCTCGCAGAGCGCGGTGAAGGCCGGGCTGCTCTCGCGCAATCCCTTGACGATCTCGCGGCCGAAGTGGTGGGCCAGCTCCACGTCGGGCACCACGCCGTCGGCCAGCTCCGCGGTGATCACCAGCCGCGGCTCACCGAGGTGCCCCGAGTCCAGGCGCAGCACCAGCCGTCCGGCGAAGCGTCCGCGGAGCGCCGAGCGCTTGATCGCGTCACTCACGTCCTCGGGCCGGATCTCCACGCCAAGGAAGCGCACCGCACCGGTCGACCGTCCATATACCGCAAGCAGGGGCGCGTCGCCCTCGGCGGCCGCACCGAAGCCGTAGCCCCCGAGATCGGCAGCCAGGTCCAGGCCGTGCGAGCGGCAGACATCGAGGACCCTGTGCCGCGAGAGGATCGCGCCACGATCGTGGATGTTGTAGCGCACCAGCGGAACGGCCTGTCGCTTGGTGAACACCAGCTCGCCGCCCACGACCTCTACCTGCGCCGCCGCTGGATCGCGCTCGCAGAGAAACGGAGGCGCGGCACGGCCGAACAGCTCCTCGCAGAGCGCCGGTGACTCGCTCGCCCGGCGCCGCAGCAGAACGGTGAAGGGTGTCTCGCGGCCGACGCGGCCGGTCTCGGTCCCGCCGTAGCTGCCCCAGGTGGCCAGCAGCTCGGACTCGGTCAGCCCCAGCCGACCGCCGACCCGGGTCCGCCACTCCTCGCTGACCGATTCGCCGATGAAGGCGATGCGCACCGACATCGTCTTCCAGTCCACGCCACGATCGTCGCCGGCATCGAGCAGGGGCAGCAGCCGGGGCGGGTAGCACAGCAGCACCATCTGTGCGAAGTGCGGCCCCAGGGTCTCGATCACGCGTAGCACCTCGTCCGGATCGTCGCCCGGCGTGGCGCAGGCGATACCGCCCTCCGAGGCCAGCGCCGCCGCGTGCGTGGCCCAGGTCGTCTCGCCGCCGCGCAGCCACGAGCCGAGCGGCAGGGCCACGAGGACCAGCGTGTGACGGCGATCGGTGCGAAAGGCAAAGCGGAACTCCTCGGCCATTCGGCGCGGTAGCTCCTGCTCCTCCTCGGGCAGCCGCGGCCAGAACAGCGGCTCGCCGGTGGTGCCGGCCGAGCGATACACCGCGTGCATGCCCTCGAGCGAACCGCCCAGGCAGAGGTCGGACAGGGGATAGGCGCGGAGGTAGCTGTCCTTGTCCGCGACCGGCAGCTTGCCGAAGTCGTCGGGGCTCGTGACGGATGCCGAGTCCACCCCGAGTCCGTCGAGGAACCTGGGATAGGCCGGCACCCGCTCCACGGCCTCGCGAAAGATCTGGTACGCCCTGTCCAGCCGCGCGCGCTCTTTCTCGCTCATCCCGGCCTCCCTCGACTCGAGATCCCGCCCTAGCCCCTCTCCCGGCTGTTGTCAATCGCGTCTTGGGAGTTATAGACTGGTGGCGAGGTAAGACGATGCAAGCCAGCGGCTCCGGATCCAGGCGCAGGCTGACCCGCGGTCTGATCGCGAGCCTGCTCGTGCTGGCCGCGGTCGGCCTCGGGTTCGTGCTCGACCGGCTCACCCCGCTGCCGAGCTGGAGCCAGCCCGAGCTCGTTGGCCCGACACCCAGGGAGCAGTTCACCGCGCAGGCAGCCGTCTTCCTCGAGAGCTTCGACGTGGTCGTGCGGATGCCGCTGCTCGAGGAGCTCGTGCTGCTGCGCAAGCTGTCTGATCGGCCCGAGCTGATGGGAGATGACGGCTCCGCAATCGAGGCGGACCGGCCGCCGACCGAGAGCCCGACCGGCCCGGAGCAGAGCGAGGCCAGCGAATCCGCCGAGTCCACGCAGCCGCCGCCCCCGCCGCCGAAGATCTGGCAGCCCCAGGACATCGAGAAGTTCTGGCACGACCTCTCACCCGCGGAGCGCCAGGCACTGGGCGTGATCGTGGCGCCCCGCGAGGGTCTGCCCCTGCCCGAGGGGCTGTGGCCGATCGAGCAGGCCTGGAACCGTTACCGGCAGCGGCCGATCGCCGACCGGCTGCACCTGCAGTTCAGGCTGCAGAAGCTGTACTGGTTCGAGCCCGACCAGCGCAGCCGGCTGCTCGAGAACTATCAACGCCTTCGAGCGCTTCCGCCGGAGGACCAGCAGGCGCTGTGGGAGCGTCTCGACGAGTTCTGGGCGATGGAGGACGCGGAGCGTGCGAGCGTGATCTCGATCTTCCGGCGATTCCGCGGCCAGCCGCCGGCCGAGCAGGAGCGGCTACGCGGACTCGTCCGCTGACCCACCGTCCGCCGGCGGCGCGCCCTCCGGCGGAGACGTTCCGGCGGATGGCGTTTGATCCGCGCTCGGTTGCGGCCGCCGCGAGCCCTTTGCGAAGGGCACCACCCGCGTGTCCGCCAGCACATCTCCGGCGCGCGCGCCCTCCTCGTCCGTGACGACCATGTAGCTCTCGAAGGCCAGCACGCCCGCGCCGAGGGTGAGGAACAGCACCCAGCCCACCAGCGGGATCAGCGCCAGCAGCCCGGCAAACGCGATCGGCAGGTTGCGCAGGATCGATCCCCGGAAGCCGGCCGGCCTTCCGCTCCGGCGCCGGACCACCTGAATCCCGATCAGCAGCTTGCCCAGCGAGCGGCCCTGGAGAAAACCGTCGGCGATCAGCAGATACAGCAATCCGGCGAGCGGACCGACCGGACTGTCGATCGAGGCCGCCGCCAGGAAGATCAGCAGGTCGATCACCCGCGCGAGGCCGCGGTGCAGCCGGTCGACCGACATCGACTCGTCTTCGGGCCGTATCTCCTCGGATCCCCCCTCGGTCACTCGGCCGGCTCCTCCTCCTCGCGGGTGAACATCAGGAAGGCCATGGCCGGACGCTTGGACGAATCACGCATCGCGAACTGGATTCCGTCGAAGCTCCAGCCCTCGACCGCCGTCTCGTTGATCATCGTCTCGATCTGCTCGTCGGTCACCGTGGACAGCTCGACGACCTTGTAGCGCAACGCCATTGGAGGATCAGTCCTCCAGCAGCAGGCGCGCGAGGAGCTCGGCGTCGTTCTCTCCGGAAGGACCATCCGAGCGCAGAGCGGACGGGCTCGCGACCTGGGTCGGCGCGACCGGGGCGGACGCCACGGTCTCCGAGAAGGGGACCTCCTGTTCCACGGCCGGCCTGCTGGCGTCGAAGCCGTCCTCGGCCGTGGTGTCGACCGAGCGGGCGATGTACACCTCGCCCACGCGGTACGCTGTCTCGCCGATCACGACCGAGTCCATGTAGTGCTCACCGCCGAGCCGGGCCAGCTCGGCGCTGGGCAGCACTCGCCCGAGCAGCTTCTGGGAATCACCGGTCTCTCCCAGCTCCTCGAGGAAGCGGACCGCCGGAACCAGCTCGTAGGTTCGGCCGTCGGAGAGGATCGTCATCCGCTCGCCGGCGAGGGCGATCTTGCCCTCCGCAGACCATCGTTCCAGCTTGTCCATCGAGATGAACAGGTTTGCCACGGCGCCCCTCGCCCGATCCGGATCCTAGACCAGTATCGGATTCTATAGCACGCCCTTGCCGCGCCGGGCAAGAACACCGACCCCGAACTGGGTGATCACGGCCCGGGCCTCCCGCCGGCCGAGGGCGCGCACCTCGTGGGCCGTTCCAGAAGGCAGCAGGAGGAACTCGCCGGGGCCGAGGATGTACTCGGTCTCGCCGAGCTTGAACAGCAGCCGGCCGCGCTCGACCAGCACGATCTCCTCCTGCGGGTGAGCATGCTCGGGCAGCCCGGCGCCGGCCTCGAAGCGGAGGCGGGCCAGCCTTCCGCGCCGCGCGGTGATCGCGACGCGGGTCACCCCGGGCGCCAGCGACTCGACCTCGCGGTCGTCGAAGCGTCCGTGCTCGGGCTTGCTGGTGCGGGACCGTGGCATGGGGTCCAGGGTATCCCCAGGAACCAAGAGGTGTCAAAACTGGCGGGCGACGGTCTGTCACGCCGGCTGGCGAAGGCCGGCTACGGTCGGGTACCTCGGCTACCGGCGCCGCCGAACCCGCTTGCCCACGCAGTCGGTCTCACCGAAGCCGAGGCGCCCGTCCGCATCCTCCTTGCCTTCGGCGCCCCGTCCGCCGTCGAGGTGCACGACCACGCGGTACGCGTCGTCGTCGAGCCGGCTCCGCACCGTGTACCCCGACGCCTCGAGGATACGCAGCACCGGCCGGTTGTTCTTGAGCACGTCGGCCTTGAAGCCGTGGAGGCCGCGGGCGAGAGCCGCCTCGGACAGCACCCGCGCGAGCAGCGTGCCCAGACCCCGTTGCTGCCAGTCGTCGCGTACGATGAAGGCGATGTGCGCCATGCAGGCCGTGGAATCACGCACCCAGTTGGCCACGCCGATCAGCCCCTCCCGGTCGGGCCCGTCGACGAACCCACCGACCGCGAAGTGGCGGTCGTAGTCCAGGTCCTTGATCGGCGCCATCTGCTCGGGCGTGAGCAGAACCCGCGGGGCAAAGAACCGGTTGAACAGGCTGCGGTCGTCGAGCGCCGAGAAGAACAGCTCGAGCGCCTCGCCGTCGGTGGGCTTCAGCGGGCGCAGCAGGATCCGCGTGCCGTCACGCAGCTCGCACTCCTGCTCGACCTCGGCCGGATAGAGCTCCGCCATCCGGGACTCGTCGGATCCGGACGCGAGCTCTTCGACTCCACCCTGATCGTCCATCGAACACCGCCGGGCAATTCGCTCGTCCCCCCCTCGGGTTGTGTACTTCACATGGGTCGCCGCTGGCAAGCGTCGCGGCTGTTGCCGTCCGGCCCGGTTCGTATTATGCCTGGAGGGAGATCAACCCCGGGGGACACACGGGATGCCCGACAACGAGCCACGAGACCAGGAGTTCAATCCGTACCAGGCCCCGAAGAGCCTGTCCGAGCTGCCCAGCAACCAGGCCGCGCCGCTGCAGGCGGATCAGTACCAGATCCCGGCGGCCCGTCGCACCGCGATCGCGATCCTGATCGCGCTGGCCACCGGGCTCGGCCTGGTGACGATCTTCTTCCTGCTGGCCTACCCCGAGGCCATCTCGGCCGCCACAACGGGTGAGGAGGAGATCACCGACGACATGGCGCTGATCCTCGTCATCGGGATGCTCGCGCTGCTCCAGGTGGGCGCGGTGCTCGCGTACTTCATCGTGTTCTTGAGCTGGCTCTATCGCTGCTACAAGAACCTCTCGCACATCGGCGGAGCGGTGCCCCGCTACACCCCGGGCTGGGCCGTGGGCGGCTGGTTCGTCCCGATCATGAACCTGTTCCGGCCGGCGCAGGTGATGTCCGATATCCTGCAGTACAGCTCGCCGCTGGACCGGGACGGCCTCCCGCAGGTGCGCAAGGGTCTGCTCACGCTATGGTGGACCCTGTTCCTGGTCTCCGGCTTCGTGGGCAATGTTGCTTCTCGCTCCGACAGCGTCGAGCTCGGCCTGATCAGCGAGATGCTCGACATGGGCTCGCGGCTGGTGACGCTGTACCTGGTGGTGACCGTGACGCGGCTGCAGGCCGACAAGTACGCGGAGATGACCGGCGTCGGAGCGACGTTCAGCGGCGGTCTGCCTCCGCCGATCGAGCCCGGACGCTAGATGTCGCAGACGCTGGACGAGAGCCTCGACGCGCTGCGGGAGGAGCATCCCTACTTCTGCGAGGTGGTGCTGCGCGCGCCCGACCTGCGGCAGGCGCGCCACGCCGCGCAGGAGCTGCTCCAGCGCACGGCCGAGCCGCTGCGCGCCGCGGGTCACCGCTTCTCCGCCGCCGACGCCTCGATCGCGCGTGGATGCCTCGGCGTGCTCGGCGACGTCTTCTCCGAGCGCGGCGAGGCCCTGGCCGGCAGCAGCGCCCTGGCCACGATCAAGCGCCTGCTCGCCTCCGGCGTGCATGACGCCGCGAGGCCGGCCTTCACCGAGGACCTGCGGCACCTGCTGCGGGGCGCCCAGGCCAAGGCCCGGGCCGGGGAGAGCGAACGGCCGGCCTATCTCGATGGCGGTCCGGGCGCGCGCCGCTCCCGCACGGCCTATCTCGACCGCGTGGCCCGCCAGGCCCGGGAGGGCCTCGACGCCCATCCCTGTGGCCTCGATCCCGAGCTGGCCGAGGCGCGCCGCGCGCTGGAGCGCCGCTGGCTCGAGCGTGCCGGACGACCCGACGCCGACGGCTGGCACGCCGAGCTCGCTGGGGCCGGCCGCGACCCGGCCGTGCTGCACGAGCTGGTAGGGCTCGAGCGTTCCGAGCGCGAGGGGCTGGCCGCGGCCGCCGAGGCGGGGTACCCGATCCGACTCTCGCCGCGGATGGTGAGCCTGCTCGGGCTCGGCGAGGCGTCCCGCGCGCTGCGGCCCGCGTGCCTGCCCACGGCCGAGGAGGTGGCCGCGGCGCTCGAGGGGGCCGGGCGCTCCGACCTGCTCGCCCGCCGGGGGCCTTCCGCGGCCAGGCTCTCACCGCTGGTCGACGTTCCGTCCTGGCAGCTCTACGGCGGGGCCCCGCTGGTCCCGGAGGGACCGGCCAGCAACAAGGAGATCGGCCGCGCCCTCGACCACCTGGCCGAGCAGGCCGAGGTCCGCGAGCTACGGCTGGCCGGATGCGAGCCCTTCCTGCTCTCCGACCGCATCATCGGCGACCTGCTGGCCCGGCTGGCCGAGATCGAGCACCTGGAGCGAGTCGTGATCAAGACCCGCTTCCTCGCCGCACTGCCATCGCGCTTCACCGAGACGCTCTGCGAGCGGGTCTTTGCGGCGTCCGGACGGATCGATCTGCGGATCTCGGCTCGCTTCCTCACCGCCCTCGAGATCACCCCGGCCACCGCCGCGGCCGTGACGAGGCTGGCCCGCGCCGGCGTGACCGTGCACGCCGAGGCCCCGCTCGACCTCGGGACCGGCCGGCGCTTCGCGCCGGCGGCCCTGCGACGGGCGCTGGCCCGCGCCGGCGTGCAGAGCTGCAGCTTTCGCTTGCTCTCGGCCCGCTCTCCGGTGTCGCGCCGGGTGCCGCTGTCCCGAGCCCTGATGGAGAGCGAGGAGGAGGCGCGGCGGCTGCCCGGCCTCGAGCGCTTCGGCCGGGTCTCGGTGACCACGGCCGAGGGGGAGCGGCGCACGCTACAGCGACGGCGAGACCGCCAGCCGATCGGACTGTTGCCTTCGGGCGAACGGGTGTACGAGTTCCTCTCGCGCGACCGCGAGCTGGTCTCGTCGCCGCGCAGGCGCTACGTCGACGTGCCGATCCTGGACTACCTCACGCGCCTGGCAGCGATGTACGGCGAGGACCCGGCAGATTATCGCACGCTGTGGTACTACTTCTGAACGGAGCAGCCGTCTTGGCCCCATCCCCGATCTCAACCGTGACGCCGCTGCCAGCCTGGGCCGATGTGGCCGCAGCCGACTGGCGCGATCCGGCCTGGCAGCTCGAGCACGGCCCACGCAGCGCCGGCTGCCTGGAGCGGGTCCTGTCGCTCGGCACCGACGCCGGTGCGCGGCTCGCAGCGGTCGATGCCGTGTACCCGGTGCGGGTCACCCCGTACTATCTATCGCTGGCCGATCCCTGCGATCCGCGTGATCCGATCCTCCGCCAGTGCCTGCCGGACCCCATGGAGCTGGAAAACGAGGACGGGCTCGACGATCCCACGGACGAGGCAGGCGACAGCCCGGTGCCGGGACTGGTGCACCGCTATCCGGACCGCGCCCTGCTGTGGCTCACCGGCTCCTGCCTGATCCATTGCCGGCACTGTAACCGCAAGCGCCTCTGGCGGCGAGGCGCCGGACCCGCCCCCACGGCGGACCGGGCTGCGCTGGAATACCTCCGGGAACAACCCGCGGTGCGCGAGGTGATCCTCTCCGGCGGCGATCCCTTGACCCTGCCTCGCGAGCGACTCCTCGGCTGGCTCGACGAGCTGTGGGAGATCGAGTCCGTCGAGATCCTGCGGATCGGGACCCGGGCGCCGGTGGTGTTGCCCTTCGCCGTCGACGACGAGCTGTGCACGGGCCTCTCCTCACGCGGACCGATCTGGCTCAACACCCACTTCAACCACCCGCGCGAGGTCACCGCCGAGGCGGCCGCGGCCTGCGAGCGCCTGCGCCGGGCCGGCGTCGGCCTGTCCAACCAGAGCGTGCTGCTGCGCGGGGTGAACGATGATGCGCGGACGCTGGCCGAGCTCAACCTCAAGCTGCTGCGAATCGGGGTGCGGCCGTACTACCTGTACCACTGCGATCCGGCACGCGGGGTCGGCCACTTCCGCACGAGCATCGCGCACGGCCTCGAGATCGTCGAGCGGCTGCGGGGCCGGGTCAGCGGCCTGGCCCAGCCGCTCTACGCGGCGGATCTCCCGGGAGGCGGCGGCAAGGTTCATCTGGAGCCGGACAGCCTGGTCGGGCACGAGGGACGGACCCGGCTGGTCCGCGACTTCCGCGGCGAGGTTCGGGAGTACCAGGATGTTGCCGATCCACCGGAGGATATCCCCTCACGTTGACGCCGCCCGCGCCGTCGCCGTCGACGGCTACGCCTACTGTGGATGATGGAGGAAAAAAAAGTAGAAGGAGTCTAGCCCTGGCCCTTGCGGGCTAGATCGACCTGGCGCCGCAGATCGGTCTGCACGCGCTCCTCGATGATCTCGCGCAGGTCGCCGGTGAAGCGAATCTTGTCCGCGGCGATCTCGCGCAGCGAGCACACCGCGTCCTTGTTCTTGGGGCAGGCGTACAGCCGCGGCGCCTTGCGCCGGAGCTGGCGATATCGCTTGGTCGCCAGGTGCACCAGGGCGAACTGGTCGCCGACCTGCTCCAGGCAATCCTCGACGGTCACACGAGCCATGCAGCACCTCCCCGGCGTGCACTCCGCCGGAATCGGCGTTATCTATCGCTAACAGCAGCAGCTGTCAAGGCTTTTGCCGGCGGAGCAGCCGCTCGGCCTCCTGGCACGCGGCCGCCAGGTCACCCAGGCTCTCGCCGCGACGCAGGCGATCGGCCGAAGCCCACAGTCCTCGTTTTCGCTTGATCTCGAGGATCCGGCGGGCCGCGGCGTCGACCTGGGCCACGGTCAACCGGCCCGACTTCGCCGCCTGCACCACGGCCCGGTGCAGCGCCGGGACCTCGGCCGGGTTGCTGACCATCAGCAGATCCGTGCCCGCGGCCACGGCCAGGATCGCGGCCTCGGCTGGCGGGAACTTCTCGGTCACCGCGCCCATCAGCAGATCGTCGGAGCAGGCCAGCCCCGAGAAGCCGAGCTCCTTCCTGAGCAGGCCGCCCACCACGGAGGTGGAGAGCGCCACCGGGTGCTCGTCGTCGAGGGCCGGGATCTCGGCGTGGGACAGCATCACCGCGTCCACTCCGGCCTCGACCGCGGCCTTGAAGGGCGGCAGCATGCGCGTGCGCACCTGGTCTGCGGTGAGGTCCATCCTCGGCATGGCCTTGTGCGGATCCACCTCGGAGCCGGCATTGCCCGGGAAGTGCTTGGCCGTGGCCAGCACGCCCGCGGCCTGGGTGCCGGAGATGAAGGCCGCGGCCGAGCGCGCGGCCCGCGCGGCCGAGCCGCCGAAGCTGCGGTCGCCGATCACGTCGGCCTCTCCGGCCGAGGCCTCGACCACGGGCGCCAGGTTCATGTTCACACCCACGGCCAGCATCTGACGCGCCACGGCGCCGGCCAGCGCCTCGAGCCGCGCGGACGAGAGCCGGCCGAGCACGCGCGGCGCCGGGATGCGGGTGAAGCCCTTCTTCAGCCGCTGGACCCGGCCGCCCTCCTGGTCGACCGAGATCAGGTATGGCACCTTGGCCCCGGTGCTGCGGGCGATCTCCTGCAGCTGCGCGGTGAGCTTCGCCACCTGGGCCGGCTCGCCGCGCAGGTTGTAGGAAAAGAGAATGATCGCGCCCACCGGGATCTGCTCGAGCACCTTGCGCGAGGCCTGCACCGGGGCCTCGCGACCGACAACGTTGATCAGGAACAGCTGACCCACCTTCTGCTCGAGGGTCAGGCCGGTCAGGGGATCGTCTGCGCCCTCGCCGCGCGCCGTGCCGGCGGCCAGTGTGACGGCGAGGAGCAGGAGCAGGGATTTGAGCAGTCTCATCGTGCTCACGCTATCAGGGCGCAGCGCGCCTGTCCACCTTGTCGTTCCGCAGAGTTTCGGCGTATGTGACGAGGATCACAACGCATTGCCTCGACAGCCACCCTCTCCTCCGGTACAATCTGTTAGATTTGACGGGCGTGTGCCCAGGGGTGTTCAGATGAGGGAAATCCGAGGGATCGTACTGCTCGCAATCCTCGCGCTGCTGCTCGGAGCCGGCGGCTGCACGGGCAGCTCCTCACCATCGGACAGCGAGTGCCAGTCCAGGGACGACTGCCCGCCGGGCGAGGACTGCATCGGCGGAAGGTGCGTGCCGGCCGGCGACTCGGACACGGACAGCGACAGCGACACGGACGGTGACACGGACGTGGACACCGACGTCGACTCCGACGCCGATTCCGACTCCGACACCGATGCCGACGCGGACACCGACGCGGACTCGGACGTGGACAGCGACACCGACGCGGACACGGATACGGACACCGACGCGGACACCGACGCGGATACCGACACCGACACCGATCCCGACGACAAGGACCACGACGGGTACACCCCGGACCAGGGCGACTGCGACGACGGCGATCCGGACGTGAATCCCGGCGAAACCGAGATCCCGTACAATGGCAAGGACGACGACTGCAACCTTGCCACCCGCGACGACGACCTCGACGGCGACGGGTACACCAACGACATCGACTGCGACGACTTCAATCGCAACGTGCATCCCGGAGCGGCCGAGACCTGCGGCGACGAGATCGATCAGAACTGCGACGGCAGCGACCTGCCCTGCTCGGACGCGGACGAGGACCACGACGGGTACTCCACCAGCCAGGGCGACTGCGACGACGACGACGAGGACGTCAACCCGGGCGAGATGGAGACGCCGTACAACGGCAAGGACGACGACTGCAATCCCGCCACCCGCGACAACGACCTCGACGAGGACAGCTACCCGCATCCCGAGGACTGCGACGACGACGACGACTCGGTGTACCCGGGCGCGGCCGAGATCTGCGGCGACGAGATCGACCAGGACTGCGACGGCTCGGACCTGGGCTGCTCCGATGCGGACAAGGACGGGGACGGATACTCCACCAACCAGGGCGACTGCGACGATACCGACAAGCACGTCAACCCGGGCGAGGACGAGGTCCCGTACAACGGCAAGGACGACGACTGCGAAGCCGACACGCCGGACGACGACCTCGACGGCGACGGCCACTACCTGGCCACGGACTGCAACGACGAGGACGAGACGATCCATCCCGACGCCGACGAGATCTGCGACGACGAGATCGACCAGGACTGCAACGGCCACGACCTGCCCTGCTCCTGCGACGACGACAACCCGTGCACCGACGACAGCTGGAGCGAGGAGCACCAGGAGTGCGTGAACCTGCCCAACGGCAACGAGTGCGACGACGGCGATCCCTGCACCGTCGGCGACTACTGCGCGGACAAGATCTGCTATCCGGGGCCGAACGACCGGGACTGCAACGACGACAACGAGTGCACCAGCGAGTTCTGCGACGCCGAGGAGCCCGGCGCCGATCCCGACACCGGCTGCGTGTTCACCGACCTGGGCAGCGACACCACCTGCGACGACGGGGATCCCTGTACCACGGCCTCGGTGTGCGACGGCGAGGGCGGCTGCGTCGGCACGGCGACGCGCATCTGCAGCGACGACAAGGGTTGCACCCTCGACACCTGCGACGCATCGAACCCGCTCGCGGAGCCGGACACGGGCTGCGTGTTCACCCCGGTACACGAGGTCTGCGACGACGAGCTGAGCTGCACCGAGGATAGCTGCGACCCCGAGCACCAGGACGCCCACCCCACGACCGGCTGCCTGCGCCTCAAGCATGACGAGCGCTGCACCGACGATGGCAAGACCTGCTCGATCGAGGCCTGCCAGCCCGGTCACCCCAGCGCCGATCCCTCCACGGGCTGCGTCACGGCGCTGAACCACGAGGCTTGCCTGGACCAGTGGACCTGCACCGACGACAGCTGCGATCCCGGGGACAACGGCACAGATCCGATCACCGGCTGCGTGAACGAGGCCGACGACGGCAACTGCCAGGACGACGGCAAGACATGTTCCGTGGAGACCTGCGAACCTGGAGGAAACGGCGATCCGATCACGGGTTGCCGCACCACGCTCGATCACGAGTTCTGCATCGACGGATACGAATGCACCATCGATGCCTGCGATCCGGGCAGCTCCGTGAGCATCTCGGGCTGCACCAATGTACCGGACCACGAGATCTGCCTCGACGCGTACTCCTGCACCGACACCAGCTGCGCGCCGGGCGAGACCGGCGCGGACCTCCGGGGATGCAAGACCGAGTACCGCCACGACGCATGCCCAGACGCGTTCAGCTGCACCTGGGACCGCTGCATCGGCGAGGGCGGCGCACTGGGCACGGGCTGCGAGAACACCAAGATGGACGAGTGGTGCGGCGACGACATCCCGTGCAGCACTGACGAGTGCGTCGGCGAGGCCGGCGACGACAGCGGCTGCGCCCACGACTTCCTGCCCTGCGTTTGCCCGATCGGCATCGACTGCAACCTGACCGGCGAGAAGTGCCCCTTCGGCCTGGACTGCCTGCCGTACACCACCATCGGCGGAGAAACGCTCCACTTCTGCACCAGGCCCTGCGCACCGGGAGATACGTCCGGCTGCATGATGGACGGACGCGATCGGGGATACATCTGCGAGCCAAACCAGGGCGGCGGCGAGCACTGCATCTGCAACCCGAAATGCCCGCAGCCGTGCGGTCAATGGGGCGATCCGATCTGCGGGCTGTCGGGCTTCCTCGGCTGCGACGGGAACCGCGGCGAGTGCGTGATGACCGAGATGATGGGTGACCCGGAATGCTGGTACGACGAGCAGTGCCCGCCCACTTACTGGTGCGATATCCACCAGCAGTGCGCCTGCGCAACCTGCCTCTCCTGCGACGTGCAGAGCGGCTGCGCGATCAGCGGAGGGGGCGGGGACACCACCTGGAGCTGCGAGGAACGCGGCCGCTTCGGCCACGAGTGCCGTGCCGACTGCCTGGACAACAGGGACTGCACGCCGGCGCCGGACTTCGCGCAGGCATGGTGCCGGCTCGATGAAGATGAAGATGAAATCCTGCTCACCACGGGCGAGTGCTTCTGCGATCCGCTGAACCAGACGTGCCTGGCCTGCGACATCGTGCCGAGCGCATGCAAGGAGTTCGGCATGCGCTGCCAGACATTCCAGATCTTCGGCGACGACGTCGGCATGCCGTTCAAGCTATGCAGCGCCAAGTGCAGCACCGCGCAGACCTGCCCCGGCGGGCACGCCTGCCAGACGGCGTGGGGCCTCGAGGGCGGCGGCATTCCTGTGCCGCTCGGCGACTTCTGCGTCCAGCCCGCCTGCGTCGGGTGCATGCAGTTCCACGACTGCATGGGGGACATGCCGGGCATGTTCTGCTCGGCGGCAGGCTTCGACACCTGCTACGACTACGACACCGACGGCATGGCCGAGTGCACCAGGTTCTGCGCGGTCGATTCCGACTGCATGGCCGGTTACCGCTGCCTGCCCGCGCCGGGCCTGGGAACACCGATCTGCCAGTGCAACCCGGCCGGCGACGCGGACAGCGACTCGGATCTGGACGCCGACGTGGACTCGGACATGGACGCCGACATGGACTCGGACATGGACGCCGACATGGACGCCGACATGGACGCCGACATGGACGCCGACATGGACACGGACTCGGACTCGGACTCGGACTCGGACACCACCACCATCTCCAATCCGGATGCGAACTAGGAGGTTCAGATGAACCGGATCGGCAATGCCCTGCTGGGTTTGCTCCTGATCGCCGGCCTGACGGCCTGCGGCGAGAACAGCGTCTCGTCGGCCGAGTGCGCGACCCAGGACGACTGCCCGCCGGGCGAGGACTGTGTCGACGGCACCTGCAAGCCCGCGGGTGACTCGGACGCGGACACGGACGCAGACACCGACGCTGACACGGATGTCGACACGGACGCGGACACGGACGCGGACACGGACGTGGACACCGACGCCGACACCGACGCCGACACCGATGCCGACACCGACACCGACACCGACACCGACACCGACACGGACGCGGACACGGACGCGGACACGGACGTGGACACCGACGCCGACACCGACACCGACACCGACACCGACACCGACACCGACACCGACACCGACACCGACACCGACACCGACACCGACACCGACACCGACACCGACACCGACACCGACA